>VAPL010964575.1_pt1 | contig 21358 bp, 28 predicted proteins | sample 3395061 | NCBI WGS metagenome assembly VAPL01 (sample SAMN08290444, study PRJNA428436) | hydrothermal vent metagenome | isolation source: Deep-sea hydrothermal vent chimney 2 | place: Pacific Ocean: Juan De Fuca Ridge | depth 2182 m m | reverse complement strand
CCTTTTGGATTTATCTTGGTGAAATCCACTACTGTTTCCCACACACCTTCGTCTCCCCATTCGTCTACTGGGGTTATATTGAAAATAGGTTTTGAACGACGCACTACTGTGAACGTCTTTCCTTTCCCTACTTGAGAAACGTATTTCTCTGTATTTTCTCTTAGCTCTCTTAACCCAATTATATTTTTCATATATTTATATGATAATCTCTAGATTATCTTTAGTCAAGTGACGTAATGACTGCTTGGGTCTGCTTGTCCGTTAAAGTCTGACTTCAATACTGCTTTAATGAAGTTTTAGGCTAGGGTTTCTTTCCATTGTGCTCCCCACTGTGCTTTAGAGAGGATTTGGATCTTGAGTTCAGCGGGTTTGTTTGAGTTGAGTGTTTCAACTACTTTATTAGTAAACCCTTCATATGTGGCGATAGTTGCACCTGCTTCACGCGCTATCCCCACATCGAGTGATACTACTGGTATTCCTGATGCGAGTGCCTCTACGATAGTGGCACCGTATCCTTCGTAATGTGAAGTATTGAGTAGTACGTCTGCTTTAGCTAGGTATTTCAGTGGGTCACTCCAGCCGTGAAATGTTATTGGCTGTCCTTCGGACTCTTTTTCTAGTTTATCTTTTAGACTTCCTTCGCCAAGCATAATAAGCTCTGCGTCTATGTCTTTTGCACGGACTTCTTTTAATGTTTTGATGGCTAGTGATGGGTCTTTTTCTTTTTCGAAACGCCCTACCCATAATATTGTTTTCTTTGTATTTGTGTCTTTATCTTTCAACACAGAAGTAAATCGCTCTATATCTAAGTAAATTGGTAGCACTTTAATTGATGCTTTTACTCCAAGACTTTCAACTTGAGTCTTTAATTTGGATGATACTACACGTATTGAGTGCGCTCGTCGTAATACTACTTTTGCGATAATTCTACGCATAAAACTTTGTGAGCTTAAGTCTGTGTGTAGCTGAACATTAAACCGAGCTCGCTTGTATGTGGAAATGTATAATCCTACTAATCCGCGCCAAAATGGGTCTTGTACGGTGACCGTATCAAACGCTCCACGTTCTTTAAGTGGTGCCAGGAGCGCTCCATGTCCCCAGAATACGGGTGTTATGTCGGCATGCTCCTTTTGTATCTCTAGGCGCTCATAAGGTGGAGTACCCTGTATAAATAGGTTTTTGTCCCCTGTTATCATTAGGATTTTTTTATTGTTGCTGGAATTCATTGTTTGGATTTATTGTACATGTATAATGTATTTATCACCACGAAGAAGACCCTTACGGAATTTTGTCTCTGTTGGGGGCTTTTTTATTAACATACTACCATTTGACTTTTAGTGTTATACAAGTATAATGTACATACACTATTCCTTTTCGGAGGATCCGAGAAACCCCACCAATTGGTGGGGTTTCGATCTTTTATACAGACTATAGAATGTCTATAATTTTCTCTTTTATTTCTTCCAACATTTCTTTTTCTATTTTTACTATTTTTCTTATTAATCGCTTATTATCAAAAGTCCGTAATTGTGAAATTGTTACATAACCTTTTAATTTTGGTACACCACTTACGTCATAATGAAATTTACTATTACTTTTTTTGTCATTTGAATTACTTGAAGTTATTGGTAACCCCCAAAACATATCTCTATTAAATACTTTAATTACTAGAACTGGACGAGAGAAAGTATCGTCTTTACAGCTTTGTTCTACTCCAATATTTTTACCAATAGTACACCACCAAACTTCTCTGGCTTTGCAATTTGGTGAAATTAATTTCATAGAAACATCTTTCTTTATTTTATTCCATTTATTAAAATCTGATAATTTTATGGTACTCATTACACGTAATTATCTCACAAAAAAACATCTATCCAACAAGGTGTTTAATTAATGATTTTTCTTATTAAACTCTTTAATGAGTTTTGTGACCATATCTTCGGAGTTGAACTTTTTGAGTTTTGTTTTTGCGTTGCGTACAAGCTTTTCGGACAGAGTTTGGCTATCGAGCACTGATACTATACTTTCGTATAACTCCTTTTTGTTGTTAAAACTTACAAGAAGCCCGTTTATTTTGTCATCTATTAACTCCGGGTTACCGCCTACATCCGTCGTGATAACAGGTGTGCCAATAGATATGGTTTCAAGTAACTGATGTGAAAGACCTTCGTAGTTTGTATTGAGTACAAATACGTCTGCAACACGTATGTATTTAAACAACACTTCGCGCTCTAGAGAACCTGTTATGGCTACATAGTTGTCTAGCTTTTTCTTTACTACCATCTTGCTTAGGCTTTTCATCTGTGGGCCGTCTCCTGCTATCAGTAGCTTAAATGAGCCGTACTTCTCTACTAACTTGGGTGTGATGTCTATGAGCGCCTCAAACCCTTTCCATGGTACGAGTCGCCCTGCGCTTACGACTATCTTGCCGTCAAAACTGAGCATGCTTCTTAAGTCTGACTTTCTGCCCTGAAAAGGAACATCTTCTGCAACTGAATGAATTACTTTGACTTTCTTACTATCTACTCCCCAATTTGTGATTATTCTTTTAAAATAATTACTTGGCACTATCACCTTCTCTGCTGACTCTGCGACCATCTTTTGTAATTTCTTAAGTATAAGTACTGGTACAAAATAGTCGTCTGTCTTTTTTGAAAATACATCTAAATGGTCTTTGACTTTAAATCGTTGTACTCCTTGCTCCCATGCATAGTCGCCTGCTATGCGCACAAAAAACTTTTTCTTTAGGACTTTTGCAACAAGTACTGATGGTATACCAACACTAATTGGATCTAGTGCATATATTATGTCCACACCCTTGCTGGCTCTAAATATGTAATATCCGAATAATATATGGCTGATTATCTTAGGCCATCTAGAAACTGTACTAAATGGAACTACTACGACGGAAATATCATACTTCGGCAACATCTTTTCGAGAATTTTTACATAAGTCGACGGACCGCCTATTTGAGATCCATATAATGGTGTTGCTATTAAGATTTTCATCCCACTAGAGCTCTTCTTGGTCGATGTTTTGTAGATTTCAGTTTTATTTTTATTCATATTTTTAATTATATTTCATACAATAACCTCTAACAGGACAAGCATTAATTACTCAGTTTAAAAAACTTCTTACGCATTGCAGGAACTATGACTTTCCAATCGTACCGAGCATCAACTAGAGCTTTGGCATTGTCAGTTACCTCGCGACGTAGTAGCACGTCACTGCTGTACCTAAGTACAGCCTCTGCAATCCCTTTTGGATCGTCGACGTTTACCGCTAGCCCTGTTGGCTTCACATCTCTGTTTCTATCTGGGTCAAAAAGAAAATCTGAAATACCGCCCTCTTGCGTGCCTATGATAGGTACACCAGCTGCCATAGCTTCTATAAATGAATTGCCCATACCCTCTGAACGGGAAGGTCGTATAAATATATCTGAGATCTTTAAATATTTTGGAATTTCTTTATTGTCTATTTCTTTAATAAAATGAACACGGCTCATTACACCCTCTTCAAGTGCGAGTGCTTTAAGTTCACCTTCGTCAGGGCCATCTCCAACTGAAACAAGAGAAATGTGTTCTGGTAAATATGACATGGCTCTAATAATGCTGTCTATACCATTTTTCTTCACGAGCCGACCTGTGGTTACTAGAAATACTGAATTTACTTTTTTCTCTAATTCTTGCTTTAGTGTCTCAAGCTCTCTTCTTGGGTATTCTTTTGAAAATAATTTTACATCAACTCCGTTTGGTATAATTATTGGTTTACCTTTGAACCCCATATCTGTCCCCCATTTTGCCAGATATGTAGAGATTGTCTGCATGCGATCTGCTTTTCTAAAACCTTGTATAAACAAAGGATACACTGGGAACATTACCTTTTTAATATGTGTGATTGGATCGCCTTCTTGTAGTGTCAGAAGATATGTCACTTTCGGTTTAAACATTTTAAACAAACCTCCTGGGACTCCTGAAGAATGTGCCATGACAGACCATACTGCGTCATATGAATATTCTCTGTGAAGTGAAAGTGCTTTTAATACTGACGCAAATTGAAAATAGAATTTATTGAAGAAAAGTAGTGCTTTGCAGAATATTGAATCTTTTGTTCTTGGTATTGGTAAGCCTACGCGATGTACTAATATGTTTCCTATCTTTTGTTTTTTCGGTAGGTCTGAATTGAAGCGCAAAGTAACCATATGGAACTCAGCATCCTTCTGAGGGATACGATTAGTGATTTCTTTAACTGCTACTTCAGCACCGCCAACAAAGGGGTGGTATGCCATTGAGAAAATAAGTACTCGTTTCATCCCAGTTAGAGATTGTTCGCTTGCGACGAACAATTGCAAATTAATGTAAGTAATGAATCTTGTGTATTGGTTGTTAAATGGTTGTTTTTAAGCATGTTAACTTTTATTATCTCTAACGGGACAGGTATTATTTAATACCTAATTAGACCAGATTATACTGTAAAAACGGCTCTAAATCAACGTGTAGTGCTCCATAGATTATTCAATGATTGTGATCTCGTCCTTGTGTTTTCGCCGTAACGCAATTGCAGAAACACTACCAAGCACAACCATGCTGGCGAGTGCTAGCCAAAACATTGCCGAGCCACTATCTTTTGTTTGGGTACTCTTTGCAACACTAGACGTCTGTGAATAATCATTATTTTCATTGCTCTGCATTTCGTTCCATACACCTACTTGTTCTGTAGGAACTTTATCTTTAAAGACTTCCGTTCCGACAATTGACTCTCTTGAGGACGTGCGAGGAGTAGATTGAATCGGCACGCTTTCAAACTGCGGCCTGCTGTACTCGGGCGAATTAATTTCTACTGCAACTCCGTTTGGATATTGTAATATGACGGCGCTACTATCATTTGGACGTAGACCTGTGATATCGGATGAAAGATGTATCTCGTGTTGTGGCAAAATAATGGTATGCTCTGGCAACATGAAAGACTCACTGCCGACTGCCACTTTCCACCAAGAAAGATTAAGTTCATTTTCATCAAGATTTGTAATTGTTATAACCTCTTGTGTTCCGCGAGAAATAATAACATTTGCAACATTCGCTGAAACATTTATACGGTCCGATGCAGAATATTCACCAGAAGATACATCTAGGGTGACTACATAATCTCCTGGATAGCGATAATAATGAAGCACACTATGTCCTTCTTTACGTGTGCCGTCGCCAAAGTTCCAGATATATCTTGCATTTTCAAGCTTCTTTCCAGCAATCCCTAGAGCCTCTCCTTTAAACAAGGAATCTGCGCCTACGGTTACAACTCGATCTTCTCCAGCTAACGCGACTATCTGTTGTTCTACCGTGAAGTTACCAGCACTTGATGTGGGTGATACTGGTGGTGGAGTTTCTTGACCACTTCCTTGGTCGCTGTTATCACCCATTTGAACTGCTGAGAGAGTCCCAGTGCCTGGGGTTGGAACTCCTGCAGACCAAAAATCTCCTGTGTAATAAAGTGTATTGCCGTCTCCTGATGCTCCCCACTCTAATGTATATGTTACGGAATCGATATCCACCAACTCACTGTCTCTAATAACGAAAGTCTCCCCTGTGTTATTTAATGAAAAAGAACTATCAAAAAGTGTTCCTGAAAACTGTGGCCAATCTAAAAGAAACTTGCTGGGGTTACTTACAATAAGTGCATACTCTCCAGAGCCTAAAGATTCACTTCCTTGCTCAAGCACTAGCCCGTGATTACTCTCTCCTTCATAGAACTTCCAACTTAAAAGCGACACTGCGCTCGTGCTAGAGTTAAATATTTCAACCCATTCTCGTCCACTGTCAGAACCTTCTTCGAGGTCGTACATTATTTCACTAAAAATAATTTTTGCAGAGGCGGTAGAAGCTAACGTGAGAAATGATATTGTTAATGTTGCTAAAAATTGTACTTTAAATTGTGTTGTCATTGGTAATAATTATATGGCTATTCTAATAACATTTGGTTCAATTCCTGGTCTGCGGACTCAGTTTCTTGAGAGGAATCGTCTTCCTCTTTATGTTTTAGAATTTCCTTAAGAGAATCCCTTGCAAATAATTCGTATTCCTTGGAATTATTAAATTGTTCAAGGATTATATCAGTAGAGCATATTCTTTTATCTGACTTTTGACTACTTTTACTTCCTTGAACATATTCATTCCAACTTGATTTTATTAATTCGGCAGTCGGACCGCCGAATTTATGAACCTTATCGTTGAGATTCACGTATGCACTTAAATGTAAAAGGTATTTATTTGAGTCTATATGAATCGCTTTGAAAGGTCCTTGGAAGAGAACCCCTGATCTCTTATTTTTATTATTAAAATAGTATGAGTACCCTCCTAGTAATCTCTTTATGAACTTACTTATTCCATTATCAACACGCTGTCTCAATATAAAATGAAAATGATTTGGATTGAGGCAATAACTAACAATTTCAACTAATTGCTTATCTTTGGAGACCTGGTCTCCAAATTTATTAGAATTGTTATTTCTATTATCTTTACTATGCAATTGCTCGTAAATACTCCCAGATAACTCAATATTATTGAATAAGATCATGCTTTTAAAAAAGCGGTCTATGTCGTAGTGATCTTTAAAAATAATTCGTTTATCTACTCCCCTATTATAAATGTGATAATATTCGTCATTTATTAGTGGAACTTTTCTCATGGTTTTATTTAATATTGGCTCTATCTTACCGATTTGGAGACCTGGTCTCCAAATTTGATGGAAACTACTTGTTGTCTTTGAGGATGTTTTCGAGGACTTCTTTGGGGACTTCTTTGGGTGTTTCGTTTTTGGTTTTGTTTTTGGTTTTGTTGCTAGGTTCACGAGATGTTTCTTTAGATTGGTGTTCGTGTCGAGGTTTGAGCTGTGTTTCTTTTGGTTTTTGTTTATAAGTGGTTTTGTGTTGTGGTTGGTTTTGAGTTGAGCTTTCTACTGTCTTTTGTACTGATACAAGCGCCTTTCTGAGCGCAGAAAGCTGGTCCGCTGAAGGACCCTTGCCGTCATCGCGGTTTTTAACCTTTAGTGTATTGAGTGAAATGGTTCTTTTAAGTGGTCCTGCCTTGTTGTTATTTTTTGTATCTTCTCTCTCCTGTACTTTATTTTGATCTGTTTTGCTTTCTGGTCTTTTTGTTGAATTACGCTCTGAATCACTAAGTTGCCTGCCTTGATTACTAGACTGTTGACTTGAATATTTTTTATTCTGACTTTCGTTTTTTTTGCCTTCTTTGTCACCCCCACGATCACCGCCCTTACTACTGTCTTGTTTTTTAGGTGCTGGTTTTTGTGGCTGATCTGCTTCATTGCGCACTTTTATAGCTTCTTCTATGAGCTCACGTGGGGTTCCATACATCTGTCTTGAATTCTGCAATACTTGTTCTCTAAAACTCATCTCTGGCTCATCTATTGGTGGAAGTGTTTTAGCTGAAAACGGTGGTGAACCAACTCCGTCAATCATAAGAGTAAGATAAATTTGTGCAAAACCTAGGCTTACTAGATCGTCAGCATAAAATTTTGGTTTGAATATTGTTTCTAGTACTTCTGCGTCAAACGGGCCTACGCGAAATACAATTGTGGTACCTACGTTACCAAATACAGCATCTCTGACACCTTCTTCCATCTGAGCAACGTACTGGTGCGCAATAATAAGCGCAAGCTTGTACTTACGTGCTTCTGATAATATGTCTGCAAACGAATCATTTGCTACTGACTGGAACTCATCAACGTAGAAATAAAATGGTGGAAGCTTTGACATTTTTTGTGCACCCTCATCAGCACGACTCATTGCAGATAGATAAATCTTTGTGGTGAGCAAGCTTCCGATAAGGCTGGCGTTTATCTCACCCATCTGGCCCTTTGACAGGTTTGCTATGAATATTTTCTTGTCATCCATCATCTCGCGTAAATTAAAGCTGGATTCTGGTTGTCCTATGATATTTCGTATTAACGGGTTAGATGTAAACTGCCCTACTTTGTTTTGGATTGCTGGAATCATTTCTGCTGCGAATCTTTCTGTATAGCCTGCGTACTCTTCTGTCCAATAGCTTCTCACCATTGGGTCTGTGATGTTTTTTATCACTTTGTTTCTGAAGATTTTATTGGAAAGCATCCTGTTTACATCAAGCAGTGTTGAGTCTGGATATTCAAGAAGTGCTAACAGTACATTGGTTAAAACATACTCCATCCTGGCACTCCACACATCAGGCCAAATCTTTTTAAACGCTCCAATAAGCCCTGATACTACGAGATGGCGTTTGTCATAGCCTACGTCTTCCATGACATTAAAAGCAACAGGGCTTTCCATGTCAAATGGTGCAAAATATACGACATCTTTGATGCGATGCTCTGGTACATAATCGAGAAGCTTTTCTGCTGTGGAGCCATGCGGGTCAATAAAAGCAAGACCTTCTCCGTTTTGTATATCTTGAATTGCCATGTTTTCAAGAAGCGTTGATTTACCCATACCGGTTTTACCGATAACATACATGTGCTTTGCTCTATCGATTGTTTTAATACCAAAAGCCTGCTCTTTACCGCGAGCATCTGTTGCTGCTAAGTAGGTTATTTTATCTAAATGCATTATGTTTATTAGTATACCGTGTATGTGGTATAAAATTAATAGTTATAAGTTTGAAACGGAAAAAAGGTGCGTTGTTTTTACGCACCTTTTTTATTTTTTACCTCCACGCCAGTTGAAAATGAGTGGGAATGAGAGCTTATCCCACTATCTGAGCTGTTAACACAGAATGTGACTCTCAAGGAGATAGATTGACCACCTCCTTTTTGATACTGAGAACGTTAAAATAAGTCTGTCTCATTTTCAATCTCCCTATTCAACGGCATACTATTTATACCTCTTTTATAGTACACCTAACTACTATTCGTTTTCAAGTGCTTCGCGTGTATAACGGTTGCTTGGTGCCCACAACATCCAGCTTGTGAGTCCTGCGTCATATGTAGCTTGAATCTGGGCCCGCACTTCTTCAACTCCATAACTGCCCCCATAGTCAAAATCTTGAAGCCAAGGGCGAAGTTTCTGTATATCGTACACCGGTTTCGTATAATACCCTGACGATACCTGATATGTGCTTGTGGCTACAAACTCACCACCTTCATTGTAGTGCGCAGGAACTTCTTCATCTATGAAAATTTCTTCTCCGTCGAGCGTGGGGACTGTCGTCTTATCTCTGCGTGCACGATATACAGCGGCCTCCATTGAAGTGAATACTACCTTGTATGGATCTGTATTTGGATTTGGAAGACCTGCGAAGCCACTATTATAATGCGATGGATATACCATAGGGGCAATAAAATCAAAATACGGAAGTGCTCGTTCGAGCTGTTGTCCAATTCCTAAATCGTCAGACAAGATAGTTGTATATCCGAAAAGATCCGCTGACATTTTCGCACCAGTTGGATGGACATGCTCATAGAGGTATTTAAAGAACCCTTCAAGCGCCTCTGCTTTGTTGTTATTTATATAAATAGCCTCCTTCATTGGACCATCTGACGGATAGCGTATGTAGTCATAATTGAGCTCATCAAAACCAATAGCATAAGACTCTTTTGAAATTGCTACGATGTACTCCCAAAATGGACGTGCACTCACGTCAATAAAAGGAAGTCCTTTGTGGTCTGTCCACGGCGTAGTACTTGAAAGCGTGCTTTGCACAGCAAGCTCTGGGTGGACTTTGACATAGTAAGGGTCTTGAAAAACTGTAATGCGCCCGATAACGTATATATCTTTCTCGTGCAGTGTTTCAATAAATTCTCGTATGTCTAGTGACCTGCATCCTTCACCGCCGTTGTCTTTAAGTAGTAGGTGGTTACTCCTAAAAACGAGAGATCCTGTGTAGTCTTTAATATCTATAATAATGGAGTTGATTTCTGTTTCGTCTGCTAGAGCAACGAGATCTCTTCTAAATGATGGTGTGCTAGCAACGCACTGCGTCATATAAATTGCTTTGACAGCTTCTGGTGTCTCGATATGGGTTGCTACAGAAATATCTTCTACTACTTCAATATCTTGTTCAATCTCTTGTATGTCTACTGCTATTGGGTCTTCTAAAGAATATGAAAGTGGTAATACTTCTGGCAGGATAAAATATGCCCCAACAAGAATCCATACTGCTAGAGCGCCCACAATGTACCTTAGTATATTATTCTTAAATGATGGTGGTTGTTTTAATTTTACCGTCGTGCTCGTTTTTTCTTTGCTAACTTTTTTGCCTACATTGTCAGACTTTAGCTTAAGGCTACTCATTTTCTTTTTGTTGTGTGTCTACATGCGGCATAGTTTTCGTTACTTCAACAGTTTTAGCGTCTAATGAATCTGCTTTCTTTTCTTCTTTTTTTTTATTACTGTTTACTGTGTTGTTTTTACTGTGAAGTGCGCCATTTTGCTTGTAACTGTTGGTATGTCTTTCTTCTGTTAAATTCATACACAATGCACCTGTGGCTATGTCTCTACGTAATAAAAGCGCAATAATAATAACGCTTACACCTAAAACACCAAAAATTATGGTCTTCCATGAAGATGGTATACCGAGTAGTGATACAAAAACTACCAACCCCCCAAGTAATAATAATAGTGAACTTTTTGACATAATGTTTAGATTATTACCCATATAATAACTCGTATAGCCTAAAATGGGAAACTCGTATTTATATACTCTTCTTTTAATTACTTCTGCCCTAATCCAGAAACCATGACGACAAACTCGCCGCGTACTTTGTCTTCGTTTTCATTAAAATAGTCGCGTACGTGCTCTGGAGTGCCTGAAACTACTTCTTCATATATTTTGGTGAGTTCTCTGGCTACTACAACTGTCCTCTCTGTTGAATTGTCGCTGTCTGACAAATGTTCCTCAAGTGAAGCGAGGGCTTTTAATATACGATGCGGAGATTCGTAGAATACCACCGTTCTATTTGAATTGACTATTTCTTTAAATAATGTTTCGCGTCCTTTTTTGTGTGGCAAGAACCCTAAGAAAAGAAAGTTAGAAGAAGGCAAACCAGAAACAGAGAGGGCTGATATGACTGCACTTGGACCAGGGATTGCAATTATTTCTGTAGCTGATGACTCTTCTCGAATTCTAGATATAAGAAAAGAACCAGGATCAGATATAGTTGGTGTTCCTGCATCAGACACAAGCGCAAGATTATTACCCTCTTTTAACAATTTAATCACTTTTTCTACTTTTGCCTCTCCACTTTGAGAATGATAAGAAAGAGTCTTTGTCTTTATTTCATAATGGTTGAGTAATTTTTTTGTTACTCGTGTATCCTCGCATAAAACTATGTCAACTTCTTTTAATACAGAAAGAGCTCGAGGTGAGATATCCTCAAGATTTCCTATTGGTGTCCCTATTACGTATAGCTTTGACATACAATTGATTCACGTGTCGTGATGTGTTTATTTTGGCAGATGATCATAGCCGTCTGGAACAGTAATGGAGCTAGAGTCTTTCCCGTCCCAACCAATCTCTCCCTGAATAACCATGTTAGTGATGTGTGGTTGCCACCGATGCTCGACCTGGTTCACTGCGTTACCGATTTCATCAGCAGTCATACTTTTGACAAGTGGGATTACGGTCTCGAAAAATGCAGGGCCGCGGTCGTATTTTTGAGTAACAAAATGCATAGTGAAGCCTGATTCGTCTACTTCACCAACATCAAGTGCCTCTTTGACCGCTTCATGCGTGTAGTGTCCATACATTCCTTCCCCGCCAAAACGTCCGCCGAGTTGAGAAAGTAGTGCGGGGTGGATGTTAATCGTTTTTCGTGGGTTGAGTGAACGAATAAGTTTCAACCATCCAGAGAACGAAACCCACTCAGCGTTATACATCTCCACAATTCGCAGTGCTTCCGCATCAACTTCTTTTTGAAACGGTTCCTTTTCCTCGTCAGATAAAGACCATTTAGGGAACGGCCCTTTAAAATGGTGAAATGGGATCTTGAGACGATTGGCTCGTTCTCGGACACCACCGTGCTCGTGATTTGAGACGACAGTGACTATTTCAGCATCAAGCACTCCACTATGGGTGGCAGCAAAAAGATTTTCAAAGCCAGAACCTCCTCCATCTTTCGAACCTGATGCAAATATGATGAGTTTTGGTTTTTCCATGTTTCTTCCTTATCCTCCTATAACAAAATTGTCCCGATTATTTATACACTAATTTAGCTTTAACGCAAAGAGACATGTTTTGTTTCCTGCTGATTATTTATTGGAGTATAAAATACACCACGACCAGAGGTGCCATGTTGAGTAAGGAGCTCATCGTGTTCGAGTTCATTGAGATAGTTTCGAGAAGTTGCGTCTGAAATACAGAAGAGGTCTTCAACATCGTTGTTGGTGATACGACCTTCTCTCTGAGTATGTTTCATAATGAGTGCTTTTCGTTTTTCAATACGTTCTTGTTGAGCCTTTCTTCCCTTTTCTCCCAATTCACTCATCACATCTCCACTAACAGAATCACCAATCCGCGCGGATTGGTGATTCTTTTTGTTACCTAAATAGAAACCGCCAGCAAAAGCAATGATTACAGCGACAAGTGCATACATTAAAAATGGAATCATGTATTTATATTATCACACCAAATTTTAAAATCTGAGTCTCGATATTGACAAACCGTATATTTTATGTAATTATAAAGGCAGAATAGATTTCCAAATTGCCAATGGAGGCAAAAATGACAACGATATTTGAATACGAAACTCTTGATTACTCAAAAGATCTTGGTCCCCTTTTCAGTAACTATTTGCTCTCAATTACTTTCCTTTCAACCCCAAAAGACGACGAGTCAGAAAGCGAAAAGTCGATCCGAGAACGCAAGTTAATTGACAAACGGCTGGAACTCGTTGGTGCGCTCGCAACCATAAAGCGTAGAATGCAAAACTCCGGTCATCCTGATGATGCTTCCAAGATCGGGCAACTTCTTGATATAGCCACCGATCAGGATGCTTCAGACCAAAGTGTTTGTGACACCTTCTATCAAAAAGAGGATGAACTGTTCCCACCAAGTCCTGCTTTTGAGGAAGCGGTCGTAAAGATTGACTCGCAGTGATCACCGCCAACTTGGCGGAACGAAAGAAAAACCGCTTTCGTTTCGACGGGGGGCGGTTTTTCTTTTTACACCAACTTCCCTTATTTAGACGGTCCATACTACACTGGAAAAGTACAAGTTATCTGCACTTGGAGGTTAAACCTCCAAGTGCAGATGGGAACCCTATGACTACAGTCTATCGGGTTTCTCGAGGTCTCACGGTTGAGCAGGTTCTTGAAGAATTCGTTGACGAACAGAAAAAGAAAATTGCTGAAGAAGTCAAAAAAATAGATGACAAAGCTGCTTAACGTCGCCGAGTCACACCGCCCCAATGCTATGGGGCGGTTTTTTCTTTTTATATACATTAATTTGGGTGACATCGGATGTCACCCATTTGTAGAACAACTTCCTGACATCGCCGATGTTCTGATGGAAAAATCGAGCGAAGGCGTGGTTAAAGTAATCGTCCTTTCCGACGATGGCGGTACTGTGTATGAACTCGAACCAAAGCAGGAGTCGGCTAACGACTGACTCCACAAAGCACCTCTTTCGCCTCGGCGGAAGGGTGCTTTTTCTTTTTTATATACTCAACTTCCATGTTATGTACGTCCGACTTTTTACGTCATATGACGTAAAAAGTCGGACCTTTTGTTTTTAAAATGGTGGACGTCGAACGTCCACCATTTGAACTCAGACTAGTCCAGTATACTGGACTAGTAGAGGTTACTTGGCGGTCCAACCGCCAAGTGCACATTGATTGTAGCCATATTTTATTCACCACTAGAGTACTTCTTATTTACTAATTCCACTTCGTTACATAAGTAAATAAAGTCGCCTCTCCCCGAGACGGAGCCTCGGGGTTTTAAATATTGACATATCTGTATAGATGTGATATTATTTCGTTAGATATTTAACATCAACAACTTCAACAAAGGGAGGTTGAAATGAACGTTCGGGTCTTTAATGTAGCCCTGCCAGACGGAACATTCGTATATGGAACAAAGACTAAAGATGATGTCGAGTCCAATATTAATATCGCTCTCGACTTAACACAGCTTGCTCAACAAATAAAAAAAGAAATGGGTCTTTTATCTGGTTCAATTGATTTCTTTCCTTTTCACGATGTTGAGTGTGGTCCAAATTTGATTATACGAAAATGTACAGCTCTCTCAGAAAAAGATATAGAAAAATTTATGGAAGCCTTTCGTGAAAGCCCTTCCTGAACTAGCTGCACCATCTCGCAAGAGCTCTGGTGCGGTTTTTCTTTTTTATACACTCGACTTCCTTATTTCTCATCAAATTGAAGGTGGCTACTTTTTCCACTCTATATGTCCATTGATACCATTCTTTTCAAATACTTCTAGTATCTCTGTACAAAATTTAATTAACTGTTTATCTTCCGAGAATTTTGCTAATTCGTAAAGTCTAATAAACATTTTTTTACCAGTTTCTGTTTGTTTAAAGTTTTTCTTTAAAAAATTGTGAGGGCCACATAACACTTGCCCATTCTCAAGAGTTGCTTCTCCGCAAAGATCCTTTGGTTTTATATGATCTACATGTAATGTAACACCTTCTTTTTTACCCTTACCACACATCGCACATCTATAATTATCTCTCTTCAAAATTACTTTTTTTAATGCTGGTGTAAAATCTTCAAGTTCTTTTTCATGAACCATAGATGGATCGTACTTATATACACCATTTTTTACTTTCATAAGATATCCTTTTTGATGCAATGATCTAATCCCTCTATCTGGGTCCGCAAAAACATTGCCTGTTCTTTTTTTATATTCTTTAAGAGCCCAAGCAACAATTTCAGGATGTGAAATATCCCTGTTTTGATTAGCCTCAAAATATTCCATTATTAAACTAATTTGACTTATTTTTTCCTTCTCATTTTTCATACTATTAATTTAAACTTTTCTGAGCGTTTTAACAATCTCTTTAGCAACTGCCTCTATGACGGGCACAACAACCGAATTTCCCATCTGTCTATACATTTGTGTTCTTGATACTGGAATCTTGAATTTTTTTGGGAATCCCATCATTGATTTACATTCATTTTCTGATAAAAGTCTAATTCCAGTTTCTCCGTCCTTTACAAAAGTCCCAGTTAATCTCTGGATTTTATGATAAGTTGAAACTAGTGTTTTAACCTGGACCCTAGAGTTTTCGTCCAAAATAACTGGCCTCCCGTCATTTTTTTTGAAAAGATAATTTTTTTGTAAATGTTTTGATATAGAATATCCTGTGATATTTTTTTCAAGATAATTATTGATGAACACTTTATTCTTCTTAGATGCAGGAAAATTAAATTCAATTTCCTCTTCATTCCTAAACATATCTTTCTTAAACCCGACAATATAAATTCTTTTTCTATGTTGAGGAACCCCATAATCAGAAGCATTCAATATTTTATGAAAAACTTTATATCCAGCCTCTTCTAGTGAACTGATTATTACATCAAAAGTATCTCCGTTATCATGGGTGGTTAACCCTTGAACATTTTCTAGCAAAAAAGCTTTATTCTTGTGATGTTTTATAATACGCAAAACATCGTAAAACAAAGTTCCCTGAGTTTGGTGCTTAAAACCCTGTCTTTTACCTATGGAACTGAACGGCTGACAAGGAAAACCAGCAACTAAAATATCGAAATTTGGAATTTCATCTTCGCTTATCTTTGTTATATCTCCATATGGCATTTCACCAAAGTTTTCTCGATATGTTTCTTGGCAGAATGGATCCCACTCAGAAGTAAATACACATTCTCCACCCGCTTTCTCAAACCCCATTCTAGTTCCTCCTATTCCAGCAAAAAGATCAATGAAAGTGAACCGTGCTTTTTCAGTACGAGACTTATTACCTGAGGAAAATAAGTCACTCACTATTATTTTTGTTTTCTTTGTTTTAGTTAAAACATCACTCATGTATCTATAATAACATGGTATTTGCTCGTTTTTTAAAACGAGCTATGGGTAACTATCAATGAAATCTGATTCTATTTCTCATTGGATTGGGGGTGTCTGATTTTGTCTACGCAAGTAGACTTCCCATAATTCTGGTTGAAACTCACGCGTTTCATTGTCGACAAATTCCACACCTTCAGTAGTTAAACATCCGACTTTTTTAAACCGCCCCCAAGATTCGAGTTTGATAAATTTACCTTTAACAAGATAACTGTTATTAAAACTAACTTTGTAAGCATCACCGTTCTCATCGTTACTTTTAAAATGACCTTCGAGCATTAAGACATTGTTTTCATACGAACCTTTAGTTGTCAGTACTCCTCCAATAAAATCACCACTATTGTTATCGTCAAGAAAGACTATGTAATGGAAAGCAGCGTTTCTATCCCTGTTTTCTCCTTCTAAAATGTCTCCCCTCTTCCAGTTCATATCTCAAGCTCAAATGAAATATTCTTTTCAACCCAAAGCAATCCTCTTTTTGTAAGCTGAGCAAAGTCGTTTCTAAAATCAAGTCTTCCATCTTTGTGTAAGACTAACAACTCCTTGCGTAACATACCTTTATTCGAATAGTCCATCCAATCGACTAGATTATCTAGCGCAATCTTTTGTGGGTACTTTTGATAGCAAAACACTAATGCTTTTTCCTTAGCACTCAATTTTGGATTTAGGCATTTTAGTCTTCCGTCAATTTCTTCGATAACAGGAACTTTCCGCTCAATAATTTTCTTAATTTCAGACTGAGCATCACTAGGAGTCATTTGTGTTTCAATACGAATTAATTCAGCAATAATCCAATTAGCTGCTTGAATTACAAAATTCGAGTCCATCTCGTTCACGTCAATATCTCCCGGATGAGCAACATTTCGCTTGTTTCTAAAATCTAAAATCAGGTCAGCTAATTTTAATATATGAAAACGAATTGATTCTGGAAGACTAGTATCTTGAGAGGCCGAGTTGAATATTCTAACCCTTGGAATAGTTGTTCCTATTGGAGTAAAAGTTTGAGTTTGTTTGTATTCAATTACCCTAAAAATATGTTCAGCAAAACGACCCCCATCAAGCTGACTAGGCTCCCAATTTCCTAGAAAATATTGTCGGTGCAGTTTTTGGAATTCTGTTTGCACAGCAATCACCAAGTCGCTTGGCAAACTATTTAGATGTTGAGTTAGTGGATTCATTTTGTAGAAACTTTTCAAAGAAGTCTTCACCTGTTTGTGTCAAATCACAGCTCCCTTCAGAATCGATTCGAATAAGGACGTCTTTAGTTCTACTCAAGGTTTTATTGTCATACTTATTCGGTAACTTAGCATTAATCCATTCGGTTTTAATGTTGTCTTTCTGAATTGGTACTTTAATAATATTTTCATGATATCCCACAATAACAGCTATTTGTTCCTGTCCATTATTAAATTTGCGCCCTTTCACTATTTCACGAAGAGTTCTCTGTTTGCTGCCAATAGATTTGACAGGCACTTTTTGTGTTGCAAACAATTTTTCGATTTGTGCCAAGCGACCATCGAAATCTGCAAGAATTTTTATAATTTGTTTTTCATTCATAAAATTAGTTTACGTATAACCAACCTTTTTTCTCCTTAATTCTTCTAAGTTCTTTTTTTCTTGTCAATCGAGTTAAGGGCGATGATAAACTAGTTTGTGCATAAATATGCCCCTGTTCTTCCAGTTTTTTTTGGATGTCGGGAAGACTTCTTTTACTCGCCTTGAAATAACCTCCTCCAATCAACTCACGAATCAAGTCCATCGGACCTTCTTTTCGTGGCTTCTTTTCAATATTGGTAGCATTCTTACTTGTAGACTTTTTGCGTCTTTTTTGAGCGGGAGACTGAAACACTCTGTGACTATGTGCTCCAGAAAACACTTCAAGTAATTCCTTTACCTCGCTTGCAGATCCTTCTATTTGGGCTGTAGTGCCATTTGCTAGAGTTATTGTTGCTTTCGCCATATCACTTAGTCATTACGGTTAGTCACCATATCATATCACAAAATGACTAAACACGCGACACTAATAGAGCTAGCTCAATATTCCGAATGTAAAAAATAAACTTTGTCCTGTCATTAAAAATTTTGAGGGCAGTTCGCGGAGGAAATGGTTTTGAGGTGCGAGCCGTACTACAGGTACGGTGAGCGCCGCGAAAGTATTTCCGACAAAGAAATGTGCCAAAATTAATAAATTAGAAAGTGTTGGCGCAGGATTCGGACTTAGTAAACCCCGCCTCCTCAGCCTCACTTTCGCTACAAAACCACTGCTCTCCCTTGCGGGGGTCTATCTTTATGCGTGTATAATTCGGACACCCCTCTACAAAGTACAACTTACCATAGCCCTTTTCTGAGATATTGCCTTTGATTGTACACTGCTCATTTAGAGCTTCACTCCCCACCTCCCTTAAACTACTCGCACTTTCGTACTCACTTTTATACTCACACTCGCTACTCCACAACCCACGTTCTTTCTTCCTCGCCTCTTCTTGTGCACTTGAAAGTAAATCTCTGTAGCGATTGTCTGGTGCTACGGCAAATGTAGTCGCATAGCCTTCTCGCACTAACCATTCGTTTATAAAGGCATCATCGTCTTTAGGGTCTTCGGCTACGATATATGCGTACCGCAGATATCTGTCGTAGCGGTCTGTGCCAGAAATATCTTTTTCTATTCTAATGTCTTTTGTTTCTATAAGTTCTTCAAGGGCTTCTTTTGATTCTTTATAGAAACACTTAGTGCGCTCTGGTGAATCGATACCGAGGAGGCGGATTCTTACATCATTTTCTATCTCTATTGTATCGCCGTCTATTACGCGCTCGACATAGTGTATGCTGTTTTCAAATGCTGTGGCGCGGGTATCTTGCACTACTTTATAACCCCCCAACGAACCGCCCGCAATAAGAAAAGCTATGATGGAGAATGCAGTGGCTTTGGTTATGTGTTTTCTTTGTAGGTATCTTTTAATTGTTTTTATTTGTGAGGGTCTTTTGGGCATTGGTGTATTGTAGCACTAGTAAAAGAGTAGGTGGAGGTTAAAAAGTGAAGAAAAAACCCGCCGAGACGAGTTCAATCGTTGGTGGGTTGCGAGGCTATGTTGTTATAGAACTAGCCTCTGACATTTTGGTAAAGTATTTCTCTCGTTACAGTGTTTACAACATGAGTCACCATTTGACCACGTTCAGGGTACAAAACGGTTACGTCCTTAACGTTTGGATTATCCTTATTCAGGCTTGGGGGCTCTATATCAATAATCTCTGCGCCGTCGAATTCGTCGCCGATTTTCATGGGTGTTCTCCCTATACAATGTTCATATTTAACTAAAACAATACTACATGAAATTTCTATAAATGCAATAAATCACTGATGCTGGGTATTTTGATGATTTAAAAAGAAAAACTGTCTCGTGGTAAGTTGTCTGCGTTTTATTAGTTTTTGTATATTTCGTGGTCGCCGATGGTGAGTAGTACGGCTTCTGATTTGCTTTTATCTAAGTATTGAAAGAGTATGCGGTACTGGTAATTTACTGAAAAGCTATAATGTTTTTTAAACATGCCTTTTAGTTTATGGACTTTGAGTTGTTCGTGATTCTTAGTATCTTTAAATAGTTCTATCTTTTCTATTGACTCTTCTTTTAGTTCTGGGTGGAGCTTTTTAAGTGCGCGCAGGAAAGAGGGTTTGAAGTGTACCAACATAATTAATCTAATTTTTTAAGAAGTTTTCGTATATCTCCTCTTATTATTGGCTCTCTTTCTGCGCGAAAGACTGCCTCAATAGCTTCGTCTTCTGCGAGCTTGTCGAGTGCTTTACGCATAACAGCGGCACGGTTGGGTGCTACGCCACTGGCTACAAGATTGTCTAACCTTGCTTCTCCCTCTTTGTTTAATGGTACTGATATTGTTGACATAGTGTGTTTGATGCTAGAAGTATTAATATATAGTATTATATTATAGTACTATATTGATAAGGTCAAGTGAGTAGTGGTAAAAGAAAAAACCCGCTGGGACGAGCTTTCTCGTCTGCGGGTTTGGTATTATGCAACTTTTTGTGACACCCAATCATGTAGAGATTGATAGTATCGATTATGGTTGATGTCACGGACTTTATCCATATGACCGACACCAACAATTATTTCGTCGGTAGATTGTCCTTTTGGTCCGAGGTCAACAACAAGGACACTTGTATCATGACGGCTACTAATTACCTCATAATGAACGTTTTTGGAAGAAATTGTTACTGACCAACCAGCAATCGCCGGACGGACAGTTACTGAGCCGTTGGGGTTTTTAATAAGAGCCCCAAGGACAACAGATCGATTAAAGTTGAACTTCATTTTCTTTCCCTTTTTTCTAAATTGTCTCTAGTAGTATTTATACCATATAAGACTAATTAAGAGAAGCTTGCGTATATCTAAGATTTGCGTATTATCTGTATTAGATAAATTCAAAAGTCCAAATTAGGAGGAATACATGGTAAATCCACAAAATGTGCTCCAATTTGAGTTTTTTCATGTTGGAGGTCCTGAAATAAACACAGTAGAAGAAGTGTTTACTCAATGTGCTGAACGCACTGCAGACAGTCTGGAAATGGTCTTGTCTGGGCATGAGACTCGAACAGGAATTACGACAGTTATTCGAATCTACGATACGGAAGGTAAAGTGACTATCTGGGCAAAGAAGATCGAAGAGTTAAAAAATCGGAACGAGTATCTCTATGAGCTCTGCGAAACTCCATGAGGGTTTCCGTTCTATTCTTATCTTATTGGATGGCGGATTGATTTTAATACCCTAAGGTCGTACATTCTTCGCAAAAGGATCTCTCTGTATGCGGTCAATTACATTGTCCGTGCACATAATGAACTCTTGAGCGTTGCTGTTGACCGAATCGACTACTCTTTCAGAGAAGTCGAAAGAAATGAACTTCATGAGCTTGCTCAGTCAATAAAAGTAGCTAAGAATTTTTGACTGTTTGTCTTTGAACCAAACGACTTACTGGCTGAAAAAAATAAATCAGTTGTGAGCGTTATATGAATTTGAAAGACTGAACCCTGCCGACAGCAGGGTTCTTTTTTTGTTTTACTTTCAGCCTAATTCTGGTATAGTTTCTTTCATTGCGGGTGTTGCTATGAAAGTCTCACTGCTGAGACTTTCATCCGATTCCGAACGAAGGGAGGGAATCACCGCTGTCGAGCTTTGCAAGACAGGTGATAGGTTGGTTAGTCATTTAAAAAATTAATATTAATGGTTGTCAAAGTGCGCGTGTAGCTCAGTTTGGTTAGAGCGCGTCACTGATAATGACGAGGTCGTAGGTTCAAGTCCTACCATGCGCACTTTGGTTT
>VAPL010806103.1_pt1 | contig 21366 bp, 27 predicted proteins | sample 3395061 | NCBI WGS metagenome assembly VAPL01 (sample SAMN08290444, study PRJNA428436) | hydrothermal vent metagenome | isolation source: Deep-sea hydrothermal vent chimney 2 | place: Pacific Ocean: Juan De Fuca Ridge | depth 2182 m m | reverse complement strand
GGTGGCCCGTCCTTCGCACAGTGCTACCGCTTGCTACAGGACACCTCCAGTGATCCGGCGATCGATACGCAACACCTGCTGCGCTGGCAGATCTTCAACGTGCTGGCGGGAAACTCGGATGGCCATGCCAAGAATCTTTCTCTGCTGCATCTGCCCAATGGCGAGATCCGACTGGCCCCTTTTTATGATCTGGTCTGTACACGCGCCATTGAGCGAATCGACTACCATCTCGCTTTCGACGTCGGTGGCGAGCGGGATCCTGGAGTGATTACAAAGGCACACTGGGATACGCTTGCCAAACAGTGCGATATACGGCCGCGATTCCTGGGCAAGCTCGTGGAAGAGACGGCGGCCCTGTTAGTGGAGAATGTGGTGCCGGCAAAAGAGGCCTTCGAAATACAATTCGGCCCTTATCCTGCACTTCAGCGCATCGAACAAATCGTGCGGGAACAATGTTACCGTACCACCAAAATGTAATAGCGGAAACTTTAGTGCCGCCCTGGTTTATAGACAAGTGCAACAATATTTCTCAAAAATAATTAATACCATGGCTGTTAAGAGAATGCCACTTTAACCCAAGTGGCCAGGGGCAAGGTGCCGGTGGAAGCCGGCGCATTTAATCCTCGTCAGGCAAAAGGATGGTGATCACCGGTTCACCCGCATCACCAGGCCCAACGATCAGTCTCAACGTTGTCAGCTCCGCTTCCATCGACTGCCCATCACACGGCACCCGATAAAGCTGAAACAGGATCCGATCTCCTGAATCCTTACTGGTCCTAATCGCATGGGATGCCATATAGAGCACATCCCACAACCGGCCCGATTGATCCTGATGGACCTGTTGCGTACTGTCATCATCTGTCCAGGCGACACAATCCGCCCAGGCGTTGGCAGTTAAAACAACGGGCCATTTAAAACCAACCTCCTTGGCCATGGAACCCGGATCGATCAACACACCGTCCTCAATCGCTTGAGCGCGGGTATACGTTGATATGACATTACCGAAAAATGATTCGGCTGTTTGTTCATCTGAAGTATTGGACATGGTGTTTCTCCTGTTATGGATAAGCACCGGGTTACACCTCCTTCCCTGTCGGGGAAGAAGATACTTCCCCGGCAGGGTGGGTGAAAAAGTTGTGGATGTCAGAGCAAACCGCGTTCTGAAAAAGAGACGCTCTCGCCGGCTGAGACCACGAAGTGATCCAGCACGCGCACATCAACCAATGCGAGCGCATCTCTCAGCCTGCGGGTTAGCGTTTCATCCGCACAGCCAGGCTCTGCGACACCCGATGGGTGATTGTGGAAAAAAACCATGGCGGCGGCATTCACCTCCATGGCCTGCTGCACCACGATCCTCGGATGAACCGAGGCGCCATTGATAGTGCCCTGGAACAGCTCACGCACGGTGATGATTCGGTGACGATTATCGAGAAACAGACAACCGAAAACTTCATTGCGGTAGTCTGCCAGACGGAGACGCAGGTAATTTCGCGTCTCATCCGGTTTACTCAACGGCCTTCCAGCTCGATGTTTGATGGCCAGCACCTTCATCGCCAGTGTGATCACCGATTGCTTCTCTACATCGTTTAAGTCTGCTGGTTTCAAATCCGACAAGCGATCCTCTACCAACGTCTCTACGGATGAATCCGTTTTCTTCATGACTGTTCTCCTAAAAATAAAGGGAGACCAGTCCCTCGGAGGATGATCCCCCGTTGGGTTGGAAGGTGGCCGAGTAACTGCGTTACCCGGCCGGTTTGTATTTACGTTGCATCTTCTTGTGCGGTGTAGAACGGTTGCCCGTCGACCTTGGCCCACGCAATACGCAGGAGCCGGGCCTTCAGGCTAATGCCCGTCTCGCCGGCCTTGTCCCCGTTCTTGAAGGTAAAGGTTTCGGCAAACAGATCACTAAGTATGAACCCAACTAAAACCTTCGAACTGCCCTCGACAGTCGGCTTAAGCTGACGCACAATCTCTTGCGCCTTTTTACCGGACACGCGACACTCGAAATGAGTGTATTGGACGTTGTCAACGCTGCCCCGAAGAGCGGCGATAGTGACACTGAGGAAGGGCGTCCCTTCGTTCGGTATCACTTCCCGAATTCGGTTGAGATAACCGATTCCCTGGGTGTGAAGATCGAAATACTTCGACGTTTCGTTTGAAGTCTCGTTTGTAGACATAGTGCTTTCTCCTTAAAGATTAAAAATCCGGAGCAAGCATGTCCCTGGCGGGAACGCTTGCCCGGCAGGGTGATAAGAATGGAAACGTGTTCCATTTTTTTGAAGATGGATCGACAGCCATGTAATAAAACAATGCTGCTGTGCACCTGTTGCACGATCCGGAGGTGCCGCATTTGCCACTGAACCGCAGTGACGACGGATAAAACCGGTGTTATTGACATGCTCAGGCTGCATTCGATGCCTCACAAACATAACGCAGGTACTTGAGCATGCCACGGGCATTGGCAAAGGCCGGGTGTTCGGCGACCGCCTGATGCGGGAACCAGTTGGCGATGTTCTCCGCCAGGACGACGGTCCCACCACCGACGAACAGAACACGATCCAGTTCTACACCCAGACCAAGCTGCCGACGGGTCTCTGCATGGAGTCGTTCAACGACCTCACGCTTGGCGGCCTCGACCAGTGCCGTCACGTCATGATCCTTGCCTTGCAGGCGAACAACCTTTTTCTCGACCACCTGAGAAACCAACTGTTCACTCAGGATCTCCAGATCGAAGCGCTCCTGAATGCCATTGGTCACACGCTGCTTTACATCCAGTATTCCACATTGCAGGGAACCGGATGAAGCATGCACAATGCCCTGATCCTTCACCACCACGTAATCCGTCGTGCGCCCGCCAATATCGACGATGGCCACCGGCACAGATACGCGCTCTGCATCCAGCCTAACGCCATCCTCCTGTTCGACGATCACATAGTCATACCAGGCAGCCAATGCTTCCGGAATCACTTCGTGGAAAGCAATACCGGCTGACAACCCTTCCGAGCGCGGTCGAACCGCCTGCTTGAGGCTATCGCATTTTTTGCTAATCGTTTCCTGCCGGTGTTCACCGCTCTTGCGATAGAACGCACTGACGGGAAGGCCTGAAACAGCATGCACAGTACAACCCGCAAGCCCTGCCTGTTGCAAGGCGTGTTGTACAACAACCCGGTTCAGACCCGACCACGGGTAACCTTCAAAATGAGTAGGCGCAGCATCAACCGCGCCGACCGAATACATGGCATCCTCTGTCTCGTATTCGAAAATGCGCTGCTCAGCACCGTTGATCCAGGTCACGTCGGACTGCCCCACTCGGGCACGTGAAGGAATAGCGATCAGACGTCCGTCCGGCAAGGCCACTTTGGTAAATGCGTAACCATCATCAAGACCCACCGGAATGGGATTTATGGAGGCAGTATTGGTCATGTGTTTTGATCCTCTGGTTCGTTATTTATGAGCCCTACCCCATCACTTTCCCCAGGGCAGAAAAAGGTTTGTTAGCCGTATTCAGTTGCGACGACGTTGGCTTCACAACAGCGGGTTCCTGCTTTGTAAGACTGACGAACTTTTGCACCACACCCGTCTTCCAGTTTGCGAATCCCGATGTTGATCTACGTGTTGCCTCATCCGATGCACCGCGTAACGTCTGACATTCGGAACGAAACCCTTGAACCAGCAATCCACGCAACCACTCTTGCCGACGAGGTGCGGGTATCCGTTCAAGTCGGTTCAGTATGATTGCCTCCAGTGCAATGCGGGGATCGAGTTGCAACACGATACGGTGTCCCGGTTTTGCCTTAGCCACGAACTTGCCAACACGTCATAACAAGATCTGAGTCAGGATTATGCGGAGAGATCAAATTCATAGCAGTGAAAATTCAATACACTATCCGTCGTCGTTTTTATTTTTATGCGGCGTCGTGTTAGCGACTGACGTTGCGGGATGTAAATTTACATTTCTGGAAAAGCCTGATGGAAACTCTAGCTTGCGTGGTACCAACGGAGCACGGTGTTCACCGTTCAACACATCGTCAGGAACCTCACCCATAAGCTGACGAGCTTCATGACTGCGGCCCATCGCCTTTTGCACCTGTTCCCGATTTATCTTCAACAACCGATAGCTTTGCGGAACCATGAATAGCGCACGCACTTTCCGTGCGCTTACCTTGAGAATATTTTCACTGGCTTTACTGTCCAGCAAGCCAATGTGGCGGGCTGTCAATGCCAGGCATACCAGCTTGTCGAATTCACCCAGAAGCTTCGCGCCCCGATACGCGTATGGATTGGCAAATTTCAGGGGAACCCGGTAGGGACGTTGGGATGATGCAACATCGATCTCCAAAGCATTCATCTGCTCCAGTTGTTTCACGAGTTCCATCTGGCTGTTACGGATATACTCTGCGGCAATCTCGATACCTTCATGGATTTTGATCAACCACCAATCCGCATAGGGATCATCATTTCGTGCACCTTGCCAGATCACCCGCAACCGATTGGCAAAACCGACCAGGCCGATGATGATGGGTTTCTCTGCTGAAGCAGCTCGCCCCTTGAACAGTCGTTGCGCATGGATAGTCTGAATCAGGAGCCAAACCTGGCCTCGGAGTGCGCCGGGCTTTTCCGCTAGACTCGAACGCTCGGCGGGCAAGGGTACTTCTGAATGGGAAATGGGGTGTTCTGTTTTCATGGCGGTATTGAGCTCTTTCATCACTGTACTGCCAAGCAACAATCCCTTCTGGGTAAGTCGTCGTTTTCACGTAACGGAATTTCTTGGTGTCTGAATCGCCAACAAGTGGGGTGTCGATATTCGACATCACGGCTACCTGAACCACCGATTCACACGCTGAACCACTAAACAGGTTTAAGTCTTCTCCTTAACATCTTGATTCTTTGTTCTGTCGCGCTTTCTCATCACCTTTTTAATCTCAGCAATGTGATGTAAGCCGCTATCCCTTCGTTGTTGCCGCTGCTCGTCGGTCTCTCTGATGGCTTGAGCTAAGGTGCTTTGAGATACTTTGACACGGGATTTTTTTTGCTCACGCCGCCGATTGCGCACCTTGATCCCCAGGTTTGCTTGAAATTTTCCCTGTATCATCAGTTTGCAGAGCGAGTGCAGGAAACTAACTTCGTCATACACTGGCTTCATCCCTTTTTCTTCCGCCTGAAAGCGGCCTTCCAGTTCATCGAGGATGGGCTGTCGCTGTTCGGGAGCAAGTACGCTGAGATAGCGTGCGGCTATTTCCCTATGGTTGTCGCACAGACGTGGCGGGTAGACCAATGGCGGATCATCTTCCGCGGTGTGTGAAAAATTCGACGGCGTCCCTGTATGAGTTGTTGTTGTTTTATTTATATAACTACTACTACCCGAGTTCGATTTTTGTACGCTCGAATTTCGAACTCGGTTCTCAGCGGCGTTCGAATTTTGATCATGGTGAATACCGCTTCCCTTATGTTCAGTTGACTCACTACGCAACTGACTAACAACGTTCATGGTGAAAGAAAAGAAGCGGCGGGGATGTCCACTATGAGTGGCCACCGTGCTTTGTATTCGCTGCTCAATGGGATGATCGTGAGCACAGACATCCTGACCGATCTGAATATCTTCATCTATTGAATCGAGCACAGCTTGCGCAACCCTGCGGACACGTGCGTGACCATGGCCAAGAGAATGAGCAAGAAAGGACATATAGTCGGAATCGAGATGCAACGCATCGGCAAGTGGCAGCGGCTCGTCATGCAGTGCGTAGACGTTACCGCGAAACCGTCCACTGGTTTTGCGTATCCGGGCGCAGAGGGTCAACCAGCGTGTCGCACGCAATATAGCAATCGCACGGGCGATCGTTGATCTGGATGATACGTTGACCATCTTGCCAATCGCGTCATAACCCGGAAAGGCCGTGCTGCCACCGGTCTCACGAACCGAGAGCATGATGACCATCCAGACCAGTTTGTCGACCGGTTCGAGTACGGGATCGTTAACCACGGCGGTCGGGAACGACTGATGCCTGTTCCCGAGAAAGAGCATTCTGTCGGCCGGCCCCTGATCTGTAGAAGCCTCGGCCTGTGCAATGGTCGCCTGAATCAGCGCATCAAGCGCACGCGTCTCTGATCGAATGGCGACGGGATCTTCATTCATTGGCACCCGCCTAAACAGCTTCCTTGTCGATCTCACCATTCAGGTTTCCGTACTGCGCCCAACGCTGCGTCTGGTTCCAGATAGCGCGCATCGACAAACTGGTTTCACTATGAATGTCCAGGTATTGCACCGGTGTTAGCAAACCGGATTCCTCACCATCGACTCGGCTCGACCACGCATCCCAAAGCTGGTGCGAGTCCGCCTCATCCAGTTCAGGTGGACGCCCAACGGTAGGATCGACAAGGAGGGTTCGGCGCAGCCGTGTGTAGTCGCGTTGATTCAACCCAAACAATACCTGCATCATCTCCTGCGGAGCATCTGCAGAAATTAAAAGCTGAATCGTATCTTCCATCGCCCTTTGATCACCCAGGTGTTCGATCATGGGCCAGTACACTTTCCGGTTGAGCGCAATGTCCAAACAGTGCGCGCGGAGCGACTCGACACGATAGAGATCAGCGACACGCATCTCGCGCAACGCCTCGATTTCTTTGATACCAAAATTCATATTGCGTAACGCGGTCTGATCGCCTTCGGCCAGACAACGCATCGCATACATCAAAACGGCAGTGATAAGATCTGCTTCTTTTGTACCCTCCATCATATCTACTCCCAGATCGTTGCGCCTGTTTCAGCGGCCAGGTGACGAATACACCGATAGGTATCCATAAGATTGATCAAGTCACGCCAGTCCCGATCATGAAGAGACTGCCATAAGCGATAACCGGTATGCCCAGGATCGAGCGTCCAGATACTATTGAAAAGTAATTCCGCATCCTGATCTTCAAGCGCACGTCGAAGAACTGAATCACTCGGCAAGGCAGGTGCGATCGATTCAATCGGTGCAAAGGTCATTTCTGAACACGCCGCAAGTTGCCACCAAAGGATACAAACCTGAGCCAGTGCGTCTTCGTCAAGTTGATCTGTCAAAGCAGGATCGGGCACGTCACACAATGCAAAGCCAATCCCCTTGCCGGACAACGGCATGATCAAATCACCAATGCCATTTCGTTGCGCAAGGCGCACGACCAGAGTCCAGGCTCTACCCCGTAAAGATTTCAGATCCGTTGGTTTGGAATCACTCACGTCAATCAGCGTTTCGGAAATATCCACAGTAGCCTTCTCCAGATTATCCTGTAGGGGAGTCGGTGCTATTACTGAAACCGGCGATGATTCACTCACAGAATCTAAACTGGCGTCCTCCTCTTCTTTATCATCGGCTACGTCGATCGCCACCCTATTCTTGTCACTACTATCACACCTTTCTGGATGGGGTGGCTCTTTGATCGGTACAAACTCTGGGATAACCCATTCCCGCCCTTTAATCTCGGCATCAAGCATCATTCGGATAGTATGGATGCTGATCTCCATCTCCTCGGCAATCTCGGTTTCAATCGCACCCTGCAATACGTCAGTATCCCAATCTGATCCATCGTAACGACGGCATAAGGCTTTAAACACTTCGTCAAACGTACTATCACCGCCAGAACAACATTGTTGCCAAAGCGTGCTGGCGGCACGCTCCAGTGCTCGAATCCGTACCACATTACGACCACCCATACCTGCCTCAAGGGCTTTCGGAATCAATGGCAGCAATGCCCGCACGGCATAGGCCATCTGACAGATCAGCGTTGAGCCGATGCTATAACCCGATGAACGCAACTTGATAGCAAGATCCTTGTGGGTGATCTCCCCTATCCCTGACTCTTCTTCGATGAACTGCTTGGCCTCGAAGACCGCCCGTGCCTTATCTATAAAAGTAAGACTGCCACGAAGATCGTTCTCCCTGAGATGCGCCAACAGGACATCCGACTCACGGTTCCAGGCTCTGAACAAACAGGAAACGCGAGCAAACCGCGTATCACCGGTTTCCTCATACAGTTCTTTCAGTATCAACAGGCGGGTATTCCCACCGGCACACAAGATGTAATCCGTTGCCTGCGGTCGTTGAGTAATCACCAACGGTTGATCCAGGCCATTGCGCCTGATCGAATCCTTGATCCGATCGTATTCTGGATTCTTACTATGCCGCGGGTTTCGTTCATAGAGATTGATACAACGTATATCCAGTACCACCGCCCCAGCATCAGGTCCTACCTCTGCATCAGGATTATCAATGGCCATGGGTAGCCCCACATGCAAGACGTTTCTTGCTTTGCTTCTGTTGCTTATGGCATCCCGGACAAGTCACCTTCCACCTGCCAGCAGGACGATACTCAATGGCCGTTCCGCAACGGCGACAACGACGCTTAAAGTATTCAGTACAGGCTGGACAAGTCGAGCCGTCATTGCCCAGTGGGCCGATATAAGATATGCCACAGTGATCACAGGACTGTTCGTACCACGCATTTATAGTGATCAACCGAGGCACAAAAAAAGCACGTGTTAACGTCAGAAGTGGTGCATCCATGATCTCCGTATAAGACTCATAGACATGGATCAAGATGCTGGATTTGCTACGCCCAATTTTTTCCAGATGTTGGTACAGGCACCACACTACGTTCGCATGCAACATGCGCCGATTGCTTTTCAAGTACCACGTATCCGTGAAAGGCACCTGCCCCGGCGGTGATGGCATCCCGGTAAGCAGTGGATACAGCCGGCTGACGACTTTCTTTGTCAGGCCGGTTAACTGACACACCAGTGAGGCGCGGACTCCTAACTGAACCAAATGAACAGCCTCGAGTGTATTTCGTGTTTGGGCCACGACTTCAATGCTATCGAGAATTTTTGATCCTCTTTCCTGCCCGCCAACGAGAGCACGCAACTGATCGTGGTTAGTAACACGCATTTAACGAATGCCGGCGGTAATCAGGAAAGTACGGCCAGACTCGCGGCCTGAAGTACCGCATCAATCTCTTCCGGGTTTTCTTCGGCAAGCGCCGTGAAAAGCCGATACCACCAGACCGCATCACCGCGCGCGGCCAACAGTGGGACTTTAACCTCTGCGATTTTGCTCAGGTATTCACTCGGTGCCTGTGCCAGCAAGGTGGCAAGTTCTGGCGACATTCCCAGCAGAGGCGCAGCTACATCGGGATCTTCTCGTGCTATGTCACGAACGTGAATTAAATACTGCAGGTTGACGCTGGAAAAATCGATTTTCATTGCTTCCTCTCCTTGTTGTACTTCTTCCCTTCGCATGTTACCGATCGAAACAGAAATGAATGTGCTCGAAAGCGCACCCTGTGGGGCGATGTTTCCGACTTGATTACTAACCCTCTGGATGGTATGACCAAAAATTGTGAACATTATTCAATTAGTTACCCTACAGAATTTCTATTTTGAAACACCTGCACGCTTTTTTTCTAAAGTGTGAACCATGTTTAAATAAACTACCCCGCAGAAAGCTGCGGGGAATTAAACCCTCAGCGATTAAAATATGTGCCATCTAATGGACTTATAGTCCTGACAAAAACTACTCCTATCCAGAGAGCCGCTAACGAGATCGGCTATACACCAGGAAGGCTCTATCTGGTTTTGGACAAACCTTAATAACTTGATCATACATATCAACACGCGCACACTAGATCGATTCCACCAACTCATGACTGATGTTGAAACAGAAAAACCAACACAAAAAATATTTCTAATCCGGATCGATTCAGGGCCTGGCGAAGTCGATAATGGATAAATATATTTAAACAGCAAAATCAAGCACGAAAGGTCGACCCAAGGACATATCTTTCAGACAAGTTTAAATCACCTCACATCGTTAGAATCCGCACATGTCTGTTTTTATAGTCAGTGCAATCAATTGGACCTCTACCGAGTTAGCGAAGTGACCAATAAATCTGAAATCAAGATGTTGCCTTCAATCGGCAAACCTGATCTTCGGGCTGCGGTCAGCTACGTGCTACCTTTATTAATAGAGGGTGTGTCCAATGAAGAAAGAAACGAAAACAGCAGCAATCTATCTGCGCTCCAGCAAGGATCGGAAGGACGTCTCCATCGACGCTCAACGCAGGGAACTTCAGAATCTGGCGACTAGCCAGGGCATCATCATTGCCAAAGAATACTCAGATGTTGTGGAGTCTGCCAAAGACGAAAATCGTCCTGGATTCCAACGTCTACTCTCTGACCTAAAATCCTCATCCCGCACCTGGAACACGCTGCTAGTGGTTGACACCAGTCGCCTTTCACGGCGACGGTACATGGCTCAAGTGTTCAAACACGAAGCCAAGAAACGGAATATACAAATTCTCTATTCCAAACTTCCGGAGTCCGATCCAATCGCCGATATGGTCATCGTTGGAGTCATGGAAGTTTTCGACGAGCTACACAGCCTCATGTCCAAAGAAAAAGGCCTGGCTGGAATGGCAGAAAATGTACGTCAAGGTTACCGGGCAGGTGGTCGTGCACCCAAGGGATACCAATTGGTAAAAATACCAACCGGTGCCATACGAGAAGGAGAAGCCGTTACTAAATCCAGACTGGAACCCAGTAAGGACGCCACCGTGATTGCTCGCTACCTCAAGATGCGTGCCGAGGGTATTTCTCGAACGCGGATTCTCAATGAACTCGATTTGGGTATCGCCAAAACAAGTGCAGTTGGTATGGAATGGAACGCATTGACCTATGCTGGGCACACCGTCTGGAATGTTCACAATGAACATACCAAGGGTTCAGGATATAAGGGCGGCACTAAACGCCGACCTCGCTCGGAATGGGTTATTGCTGAGAACACCCATGAAGCCTTGATCACAACCGAAGAAGCTGAGGTAATCTTGACTCAGCTTGAGCAAAGCTCGAATTCGAGAAACCGTAGAACACCTGCCAACTATCTTTTGACAGGGATACTCAAGACGCCGAAAGGCGATCCCTGGCATGGCAATGGCGGGAAAAGATACGCGACCTCAGCCAAATCGACTACGGAAAACCGAAAGGTCTGCCAACATCGGTTGGAAAAAGCAATACTCGATCAAGTCATGAAAGACCTGCTATCGCCGGAGTTCGTCAAGCAGCTTACTCGAGAAGCTATGAAGTACCGTGAGGCACACCAGGCAGATCCCGCAAAAAACCAACGCACGGATGCTGCGGAACTTGAAACACGCATATCGAAAATGATGGAAATGGCATCTAATCTGAAGGATCCCGCCCCTGCCCTACGAGAAGTAGACAAACTGGAATGTGATCGAAATGCCCTGCTGTCTGAAATCGGCCGCCTGGAAACCGAATATACAGCCGCATCAATGCTCGACAATATATCCGAAGCTAAGATCGAACAATTTCTGCGCGGAATTGCAGAAAATATGGAATCCCTGAGCCGGGAAGCCCTTAAGGACTTCCTGACGAACGTGATAGGCCAGGTCTCGCTGGACCCGGCCACTCATGAATGCCAGATCAATTACCGTATTGGCATCAATCTGGGGGATAAGATGGCGTCCCCAAGGGGATTCGAACCCCTGTTACCGCCGTGAAAGGGCGAATTTTGATACTTTTAGATACTTTCAGACACCCATAGACAACAGTAACCTGTTGTTTTTATTATCTTATAATATCTCTCCGTTTCCTTGATTCTCTGTACGTTTTTTCGTATAGTTTTAGTACAGAGGTTATCGCCGTGATAAACAGTATCGACTCAAAACGAAAGCGTACGAAATTATCCCCTAGACGGGAGCCATATTGGCATAAGCTCCAGAAAGGCGGCTATGTCGGTTTTCGTGTAACCCCCAATGGAAGCAAGACGTGGGTGGCTCGTTTGCGTGTAGGGGAAAGCCAGCGTTTCTACTCTATCGGCGGCCTAGATACCGTTCCGGTAGATGAGCAGTTTGATGCAGCCCAAAAACAAGCCCGCGAATGGTTTTCTCAGGCTGGAACCGTCAAAAAGGCCGGGTACACCATCAAAGAGGTCATTGATGATTATTTAAAGCACCTGGAGATCAACAAGGGCAAAAACTCGGCCTATGATGCCAAGACCAGGTTATACAAGCACGTCATTCCTGACCTTGGCAAAGTCCAGCTAAGCAAGCTCAAAATCAAACAGGTGAATGACTGGAAAAACTCCCTAGTCAGGATTTCAGATGATGAGGAAGATGTCAGAAAATCAAAAGATGGTGCTAACCGTTTACTGAATTACTTTAAAGCCGCCCTGAACTTGGCATATAAGAATCGAATCATTACCACCAATGAGGGCTGGGCCACAGTTGAACCCTTTCAGGATGTGGGTGATGCAAGAAAGGTTTTTCTCAATGAAAGCCAGATAAACCGACTATTAAAGAAAACGACAGGTGGTTTTCATAAGCTGATTAAAAGTGCCCTTCTCACAGGTGTGAGATACGGGGAACTCGCTGCAACAAAAGTTGAGGACTTTGACCCTATACACGGCACTTTAAGGCTTCAATCACGCAAGGGTAAAGGGAAGCTGAAAGTCTGGGATTGTTATCTTTCAAATGACGCAATAACCCATTTTAAAATGCTGGCAAAGGATAAATTGCCTACCGCCCACCTTCACGTAAAAGATGATGGGACGCCGTGGAAACGATCACACCAGCACCGGCCCATGCAAGAAGCCGTTAAAGCAGCCAAACTTCCTAAAAAAACGACTCTGTACGCCCTACGCCATACCTATATCAGCCGTGCATTAAAGGCAGGTATCAACATTCATGTCTTAGCTGAGAATGTAGGAACCAGCGTCAGGATGATAGAGAAGCACTATGCCAAGTGGATCAAGTCTGACAGACAAGAGATGTTTGATCAGGTGAAAATGCTGTCATGAAAAAATACTTATGTTATGACAATATGACGATCAGCCCACCTGAAATACGACCAGGTCTTGAGGCAGCAACCGGCATATCTGATATAAAAATACTCCAGCTACTCACCGTAGGCTTAGAGGATGCTACCGGCTACCATAATCAGGTTGATACACTCCATGCCCCTTACATTAAATCAAAGCATGGGGGGGATAGAACATACATTACACGGACGGATTACAAGAAGACCATTAAAAGATTAAAAGTGGCCTTAAATAAGATACACGAGGCAAGAGGACAACATTCTAAGGCTCTAGAAACTATACGGGCTTGCTATGCATGGCTTCCAGAAATACATGCTCAGTATCTTGATACCATTATAGAAAAAAAGTTTCTCCCATATGGTCATATTGATCACCAGTTTTGTTACCGGCAAGCATATTTAATGGATCGGATTTTCTCAAAAGGCCGATTCATGGCCGCATGCCTTTTTACCCGAGAAAACCGAATGCGTGCAGTGCCCCTGATAGGAATAATCGACGGCTTGATCGCTGATCTGAGTGTAGGGGAGGAAGGTAAAAACAGGCTAGCTAAACGTTATATCGGCGGTATATATTGCCTTGCAAGGCACTTTAAAGAGGCCATACCAGGAGAAAGGATCGCACCATACAGCGGTTATGAGAAAGAGCACTCCACATTCCACAAGCTGGTGATTTTCTGGCTGGCCGGTCTCAATGTAAACCTAAAAAATGCAGAACGGCATATAAAAAACGCTATCGGACGCTACGCAATAAAACCCTGATATTTTTAGTCGCGTTTCGTCTGCACCTATTTCCCTTTCTAGCTCCTATTATCTGGGCATACCTTGAACCAACCAGAGGATGCCAAAGATGGAAGAGCAGCAAGTCGAAGTCGTCAATTTCGATCCTAAGAGTTTTTGCGCCCGAGAAAATTTCAGTCTGCCGACGCTTTATCGCTTATGGGAGGCTGGGGTCGGCCCCGAATATGTGAAGATTGGCGCGCGCACACTTATCCCCAAAACATCCGTACTCGAATGGGAGGCAAAGCTCCCTGACCTTGATATTGAAGGCGCACTAAAAGCCCTGCGCGAAAAGAAAGCAAGGGCTTAAGCATGACCCCCGACAAAGCAAAACAATATCTCCTGGATCAGGCCAACGGCCAAGTGCCTACGCTTGATCAAATTCTGATCGCACATCGGAACACTGTCTCCCCAGCAATAAATCAATCCGGGCGCGTCAGGCAAGCAATTCAAAATTCCAAAAAGAAAACCCCGCTGGCAGGCGGGGCTGAAACTTCTTTTCAACATCATAATGGATATGCGAAGTATGGCAAACTTAATCGGTGAAATCCAGTCGGCACTATCCGTCATTCCGCCTGATGATCGCGATATGTGGGTTAAAATCGGCATGGCGATTAAAGACGAATTCGGCGAAGAAGGCCTCCCTATATGGGATGCCTGGTCGATGCAGTCCGACAGCTACAACGAAAAGGCTGCACGCAGCGCGTGGCGCTCGTTCAAGCCCGGGCCGGTAACAATCAGAACTTTGTTTTATGTGGCCCGCGCAAATGGATATATGCCAGGAAAAACTGCCGATATAAAACCTGCCCCGGCAAAGAAAGCTCCACCAACACAGAAAACTAACACGGGCGCGTATGCCGCAAAAATATGGATACGTGCAAGATGCACCGATGAAGCCGTGGCAGCGCACTCCTACGCGATAAAAAAGGGCATTACAACTGCTGGTGGTGCTGGCCGATGTAAGGTCAGCGGGGCTGTCATTGGTCAGGATGCAGATTGTATCGTTGTGCCTGTCCGTGATCTCGAATCCCAAAGACTCACAGCCGTGCAGTGCGTAAATTCGAGCGGTGCCAAACAAAGTTTTGGATCAATTTCAGGAAATGCCTTGTTGCTAGGAAACACGTTAAATAGAAAGCTTGACTGGTTTGTATGCGAAGGCTGGGCCTCGGCTTACTCCGCTGTTTTTCATCACTTTAAAGGCAATGCTTGTGCCGCTGCTGCATTCGGAAAAGGTAATCTCGATAATGTCGCTGCAAGAATCGCGGAAATATATGACCCGATCCAGCTTCGTGTACTACGGGAGATCGACGCATGACTAAGATCATAAATGTTTCGCTTCCTAAAGATGATCGCGGAAACGATCCTAACGACTGGAAAGATGACCCTGACTACGCGGCGAATGTCCTAATGGCTGAATCGCATGCTGATAACAGTCAATTAAGCGTGGACGATCCACCCTCACCAAAGAACTATCGTTCAACGGATGTTGGTAACGCGGATCGATTTGTCGATAAGAGTGGTCTTGACTGGCGGTATTGCCACCCGACGAAAACATGGTTGTTTTATAAAGATGGGTACTGGCAAGCCGATCACTCTGGTGAAATTGTTCGAGCAACTAAAAAAATTATTTTGAATATTTATGCTGATGCCGTTAGAGAATCAGATCCCGACAGACGGCAAGCATTAGTTAAACATGCCGCACGTAGTGAGAGTGGCGCCCGCATTAAAGCGGTCTACGAGTTAGTAAAATGTGAATTGCCTTTATCACCTGGCGAATTCGATTGCGATCCTATGTTGCTGGGATGCATGAGCGGGACCATTGATCTACGTACTGGCAGGCCACGAGAACCACGGCGCGAAGACCACATAACAAAAACCACAAACATTGAATATGATCCGGATGCCGCGTGTCCAGAATTTCTTGCATTTTTGTCCGTGGCGATGGGCAATAACAAACCGTTAATCAAATTTTTACAACGTGCAATCGGTTACTCGCTAACCGGCCTGACAACCGAGCAAGTTTTGTTTTTTCTATTAGGCACAGGCGCAAATGGGAAAACCGTCTTCCAGTCGATCATTAAAGCGTTATTGTGTGATTACGCCACGCAGTCAAGCGCTGAGACGTTAATGGTCAATAAATACAAATCTGGAAGTGATGCGTCACCCGACGTGTCCCGCCTTCGTGGTTCGCGTGTGGTTTTATCTAGCGAGGTTGAAGACGGGCAACGGCTATCCGAAAGTATGGTCAAACAACTTACCGGCGGAGATACGATCGTCGCACGAGGGTTGCACCAATCCCCTATCGAATTCGCACCTCAGTTTAAAATCTGGCTGGCGGCAAATCACCGGCCGCTAATTCGCGGTACTGATCATGCAATCTGGAGAAGGATTATTTTGATCCCTTTCGACATAACAATTCCACCAAAAGAACGCGACCGGAAGCTGATTGAAAAATTACGTAAGGAACTGCCGGGCATTCTGAATTGGGCCATTGCTGGTTGTCTGGAATGGCAGAAAATCGGCCTGATGCCGCCCGCTGAGGTTAAAGCCGCAACTGATGAGTACCAGCATGACATGGATATTATCGGCCAGTGGATTGACGATAGATGCTGCACGGGAGCTGACTTTTATACTGGAGCAACCGAGCTATTTGACGACTACAAACGCTGGGCTGAGGCGAATATCGGCTGGGCATTCAAGCAAACAGCCTTCGGGCGTCAATTGACAGATCGAGGCTTCAATAAGCGCAAAACCAGCGTAATTATGTACGTAGGATTGTCGTTGAAATCCTAAAACAGGGAGGGTAGGGAGGGTTTTAGACGTTTTACCTATTTTCTTTATATTTCACTCATAAGAGAAAAAAGGGTAAATAGCTTTAAACTGTCCCTAACCCTCCCTAAGGGTAATAAAACGAGATATTAATAAATCCAATTATGTCCAATGAAGTACAACAGAAGATAAGCGGGTTACACCGATTTTTTCCTGGAGGAAATGAAAATGACTAACAACGAAACGAATGAACTGGACGTGGCTCAAGTTTACAAAATGATAACCGAATCAACTGCAATTTTGTTTGATCACGGTTTAAAAATGGTTGCAGCTCAAAACCCTGAAACTGCCGCTGATGTAAAGAGGCGGATAGAAAACGGCAGCCTGAAGGTTTATGCGGAAATCGATCTGGCGGCGGCTGGCAAAACCATGCTTAAGTTTTTCGATCAAGAAAATGACAAATTAATTTTGTTTTTTGATCCGACCAAGGTGCTGCATTAAAACAGAGCCAAAGAATAATTCTGGCTTGGTTCACTAACATGCACTATACTTTATTCAACCTTTCACACCTTGCTGCGAGATGCAGTAAGTCGCAGTCGTTGATGCCTGCTAGTGACATATTACTAGTTGAGGCATTAGCGAGATGCTAACAAAAAACACCCACATACTTGAAACCAAGCGCGGAACAGTTAACGACACTGGCACTTTTTCAGCTTACGTTTCAACTTTTGGCTTACCAGCCGACCTGCAAAACGATGTCATTGTAAAAGGCGCGTTCGCGTCTGCAATCAAACGGCACAAACAAAACAACACATCACCAGCAATGCTGTGGTCTCACGATTCCCATGAGCCGATTGGCGCTTGGATTTCGATGATCGAAGATGACTACGGATTGCTTGTCCGCGGCCGGTTGGCTTTAGGCACAAAACGCGGGCGCGAAGCCTACGAATTAATGAAAATTAACGCCTTGCAATTCTCAATCGGTTTTGCAGGTGTTGTATCAACGATGCACGGCGACATTCGATATATTAAACAAATCTCGCGCCTTGCTGAGATCAGCCTGGTCGCATTGCCAGCAAATGAAAACACAAGGTTAGTGGCGATGAAAAACGCCGCGCTAAGTAAAAGAAACATTGAGCGCCACCTTCGGGAGAATGGTGGATTGTCGCGATCTCAGGCCAAATCAGTTGCGGCCGGAGATTGGGGCAGCCTTTTTTGTGATGAACAAGGTGTTACTAAGATCAATCGCATTATTTGCGCGATTGAAACCCTAACCATTGCAATCCGAGAGGCGAAATAAAATGAACTACGAAAAGAAAATATCCGACACATTGAGCGGCTTATTTGATGCTGTTTGCTTAAAGTCAGCTAAAACAGATTCACGGCTACAATATTTAGAAACAAAGAGCGGGCATCAATCCAATGTACCGACTGCAACACTTGGCGAACGCATCGCTCAATCGAAGCAATGCCAGGATTTTCTTAAAAAGGGAGCCGACTGCGGAAGGTTTAATCTTACGCAGAATGAAATCAAAGCAGCGATTTTATCTACCGGATCACAAAACGACCCATTAACCAACACAATGCGCCCACCTATTGCAGAAGGTGCACGTCGAAAGCTGTTCCTTCGTGATCTGCTTATGGCTGGCACAACCACTGAGGCCGCGGTTGAATATCCGATTGAAGATGTCTTTACGAATAGTGCTGGCGAACAAGTCGGCGGTTCCCCAGAAGCGTTTGAAAATGTTTCCTTTGGCGAATCCGGGCTCACCTTTACTCTATCACATCAACCGGTAATCACTATCGGGCATTACATCAACGTCTCGAAAAATGTTCTTCAAGATTCTGGTGTGCTTGATGCCTTTTTACAAACACGCTTGTTATATGGCCTGCGGTTGAAAGAAGAAAATTTGATATTAAACGGCACCGGTTCAAATGGTCAGTTGAACGGCCTGCTGGCAAATGCAGTGGCTTACACAGTGCAATCTCCACAATTGACTAATGAAATCGACATCATCCGCGAGATGATCAAGCAATTAGAGCTGACTGACTTCTCAACGTCCGGGATCGTTTTGAACCCACAGGATTGGTACGACATCGAGGTGCGTAAAACTGGTGCATCGACTGACGAATACGCAGCCGGTGCACCACGCGCCATGGGGATACCAGTGCTTTGGGGGTACCCAGTGATTACGAGCACCGCCATTGCAAGCGGCACTGCATTAGTTTCGGATTTTGCTAGTGCCGCTTCACTGTTCGATCGACAGGAGGCCTTTTTCGAATATTCATATCATAACTCTACAAATTTCCAGAAAGGCCTGGTTACGTTGAAAGTAACTGAAAGGGTCAGCCTGGTTCCTACTAACTCGCTGGCAATGGTCACTGGGGCAGTTTAATTGGAGAGGTGCAGCAGATGAGAGCAGGCGATAAAATTACATTGAATCTATCCGGCAAACTGGTTGAGGTCACGATTATATCGCCATCATCTGATTGCGATATACATGCTTCGATTGATTCGAAGACTTTGATCTCGTTCAAGGTAGCTAACACCAGCCCACCTGCAAAGAAACCATTCCTTCAATCTTTCTTCCGAGTTGGGCCGAAGCAAACGAAGCAAGGCGCTTGGCTAGGTTCATTAAGTGAGTGACGCATACCGGGAGGGGTGGGTGAAAAGTCTTTTCCATTCGCTTCTGGGACCGATGTCATCCAACAATTTTTACAAAACTAAGGATTTCCTTTTAAAAAAATGACCACGATACCAAAATCACACAAGACACTAAGCCCTGAGGCTGCGGACTGGTGGTCAAAGATCATTGATGAATTTTCGATTGATGATGTTGCCGGGCTTCTATTATTGCAGACCGCGCTGGAGGCCTTTGACAGAATGCGACAGGCTCAGGAAATCATAAAAACGGATGGCGCAGCGATAAAAGATCGGTTTGATCAAATCAAATCACATCCGCAACTAACTGTTGAGCGTGATTCACGTGCCGCAATGATTCAGGCGCTGAAAGCTTTAAATCTTGATATAGAGCCACTACATGCCAAGCCTGGCAGACCGGGGGGAAGCTGAATGCCTACCAACCGAACACGGCGGGCACGACGCAAGCGGGAGCTGCCGGTCAGCCCTGAGGCTTATGCCATTATGTCCGAACAACAGCTGCCCGATGATCATAATCCTTTTGAAGCCCTGGATTATGAATACCCGTCGTGCAAACAAAAGCTCTGCCGCACTGAATGGGAAAAGGTTAAAGAAATGATCCTGGATAATTGGATCAAGCTAAAACCCGGCACGCGGCCAAAATATTGGTGGGTTTTTGATGCCCCGGAAGCTGAAAGGAAGAGGCTAGGCGGCGCTGGCGAAACACTGCCGTCCTTGTGCCATGAAGGCAATTTACGGGCTAATCGAGGGCTTCCCTCGGCCTGGTGGTTTCGCGACTCGTTCGACCCATCCGATCCGCCTATTTTCGAATCACAAGCCACCTATCTTGCCCGGCATGATTTATTTTTACCGGGTGAAATGGACAGGCTGAACAATGATGCCTTTTCACCGGAAAGGCTTAAGCCCACAAGGTGATTTCTCCCTGCTATAAGCCTGTCTGCTGGGCTATCTCTAAAAGGTATGCCCCTATCTATGCATAGGGTTGCATTTACTCCCTATAAATACCTCACCCTGCCAAGGAATGTGCTCCCTCTTACTTCGGACTAAGTCTTTCCGCCTCTTTTTTAAGTGCATCTACTTGCCATTTATCCAAATACTGGCAATTTGCACCACAATTTAGCAAGGCTATTGTGTGCTCAACAGATAAGTCTGTCGTTCGTATCATTGACTGTAGTTTGGTTGCATCATATTCAACCACCCAGTCGAGCATTATCCATGTATCTGTATCAAAGTTATTTATGTTGTCAGGGAGATGAAAACATGGTGGGAATGTATCTAAGTAACACCCAAAAATGGGATCAGTTTTAGAATTAGATGTTGTCCTTGCAACAACAACAAGTTGATCATCAAGCGGTGAATCACAAAGTACTACAAACAGTTTTTTTCCAGTTTCCCCATCATGGAACACAAAGTTAGGGTCGTAATAAACAAATCCAGGTAACGGTGCACTCATCCGTAATTTCTTTTTATTTCCTGATGTTCTTTTGCTAGCTCAAGAATATCCATATCGTCTTTATTTCCTCTTCTCTGTAAAACAAGCTCATATGGTATTTCACCCGACACATTCTTTTGTACTTCATATACCTCGTGCCAAGGCCCTGTTTTAAAGTGACTTGATTCACTCATTTCTTCTGCATTATCCCGGAAGTGTTTTTTCGCTAATTCTTCCATAAGGCTAAGTTCAAATGCAGAAAAGTATTTATCATCAAATTTCTTTCGTGCTTTGAGTACATGACGGGTAAGCCCATTTGGTAGTTTTTCCTTATCCTTAACTAGGTGCGAAATAAAGTCTTTTCTGGGGTGCTTTAACTCACGGTTTAACTCTACAGGCACAGGACCACGCTCCCATGCAGAGTATTGTAATCCGGTAACGCTACGGCCAGTTTTTTCGAAATGAAGAAAATCGAGATAATTTAATAGCTTGAAAAGCTTTGTTTTTCCAGGATGCATGACATTCTCTGAGAAGAAAATCAGTGCATTTAGGAGCTTTTCGCGTTCTCTGGTAACCAACATATTTATTGACGGGATTATTGATTTAACTATAACAGTATAATACAGAACCTAATCTATATCGGACATTTGGTACACTTTCGTTAATGTACGGGAGTGGGGGAAAATAAAAACAGTTTTTCGTATGGATTTTCGTACAGACATAAAAAAAGGGCTACATTCTCTGTAACCCTTTGTTTTATTTGGCGTCCCCAAGGGGATTCGAACCCCTGTTACCGCCGTGAAAGGGCGATGTCCTAGGCCGACTAGACGATGGGGACTTAGAACATTTTATTATCGCTTC
>VAPL010133915.1_pt1 | contig 21378 bp, 19 predicted proteins | sample 3395061 | NCBI WGS metagenome assembly VAPL01 (sample SAMN08290444, study PRJNA428436) | hydrothermal vent metagenome | isolation source: Deep-sea hydrothermal vent chimney 2 | place: Pacific Ocean: Juan De Fuca Ridge | depth 2182 m m | reverse complement strand
TTTTAACAGCCATCACCTGCTATGCCCGGGTGGCGAAATTGGTAGACGCAAGGGACTTAAAATCCCTCGGAGGAAACTCCGTGCCGGTTCGATTCCGGCCCCGGGCACCATATTTTTTACAGCGCTATTTGCCTTGACGTTCTCTTTCACCGTGTGAGTCTGTGTCGTTCTTTAATAACCCGCTTTGATGTGATCTATTGTGATTTGTAAAAATGTACGCCACTGTTGTTCCATGGCGGGTGTGAATTCAGGATCAAGTTCGGCAAAGACCGTCATCAAGCTGTCAAGCCAATAGATATATAAGTGTGGAGAAATATCTAGATTATGCCGGGTGTGGCTGCTGCGTATTTTATTGATCGCTTGTTTGGCGACGACATTATCTTCGGGAAAGAGTAGAGATAAAGCAAGAGATTGTTCTAGCAGATTGTATTGTTTTTTTAAGTTTGTATTGGCAAATTTAGCAGAAATTTCTGGTGAGCTGGCCATGAGAATCTCATAAAACCGGGGTAAAAATTCTGATTTGGCAACAACACGACCGAAGCTTTGCTTCAGTACGTGAGGGTCGGTACCGGCTGCAGTCATGTTATAGATCCCTTTAAGTTATTGCTATTGGTATGAGTATAGCGACGTCTGTGTTTTAAATTAAAGGACGGTACAGAGATTAAGCCTTAAAAAATGCCATCGAACCTTAATTTCAGGTGTTTATTTTGGCTTCGTAGCTGGACAGCGTATTTTCAAGTAGTGTTGCCACTGTCATGGGTCCCACTCCGCCAGGTACGGGCGTGATCCAACCCGCTCGATTCGCCGCGACGGCAAAATCAAGGTCCCCCGTGATTTTGCCGTCGTTACGCCTGTTGATTCCAATATCAATGACAGTGGCGCCGAGTTTAATCCATTTGCTGTTGACAATGTCGGGTTTGCCTACGGCAACCACAAGAATGTCTGCTTGCGTGACGTGTTTTTCAAGGTTTTCAGTGAAGCGATGGCAGGTCGTGACGGTGGCTCCAGCTAATAATAGTTCCAGTAACATCGGACGACCCACATGGTTCGATGCACCAACAATCACTGCATAAGCGCCTTTTATTCTTGTTTCAGTGTGGTGGAGTAAGGTCATCACGCCCGCAGGCGTACATGAGCGTAAAGTAGGTAATCGTACGGCTAAACGGCCAATGTTATAAGGGTGGAAGCCGTCTACATCTTTTTCTGGATGGATAGATTCTATGATTGTTTCAGTATCAATGTGTGGAGGCAAGGGCAATTGCACGAGAATGCCGTCGATGGTTTCGTCTTCGTTTAATTGTTCAATCAGCGTGATGAGTTCTTTTTGAGAAATGTCTGGAGAGAGGTCTATGGCTTTTGACGCTATTCCCGCAGTGGCGCAGGCTTTGCGTTTATTGGTGACATAAATTTCTGACGCCGGGTCGCTGCCAACCAGGAGCACCGCGAGTCCAGGTGCGCGTCTTCCTGCTGCTATATGTTCGTTAACGCGCGATTGGATCGTTTCACGTATTCCGAGAGCAATGGTTTTTCCGTCTATAATACGTGCTGTCATGCCGAAGTCGAATCGCTAGGAATGAAAAGAAAGCGCGTATTGTAACGATTTCTTGCAAGCGATGCCAAAGTAGTTCGAAAAAGACCTTTGAGCTTAGAGTTGTAATAATAAACTTAGCGGCGTTTGGTGCAGCGAAGAGGGTATACGATCACGTGGAGAAATTGCGTAAATAATGTTAAAATTCAACGTAATTTTGTATTGAGGAGCTGGTTTGTGTCGGGAAAAACGCTTTATGATAAGCTATGGGAAGCGCACGTTGTTCGAGAGAATGAAGAGGATGCTTGCCTTGTATATATAGATCGCCATTTAATTCATGAAGTGACTTCTCCTCAAGCTTTTGAAGGATTACGTCTGGCCGGGCGCAAGCCCCGGCGGGTTGCGGCGAATCTGGCTATGCCTGACCACAATATACCCACAACAAATCGTTGTCAGGGCATAATCGATCCCGTTGCCCGATTGCAAGTTGAGACGCTGGATAAAAACTGTGAAGCTTTTGCGATTGAAGAATTTCGTACCGATGACCCGCGTCAAGGTATTGTGCATGTCGTTGGGCCGGAGCAGGGTGCAACTTTGCCGGGTATGACCGTAGTCTGTGGTGATTCTCACACCTCTACCCATGGCGCTTTAGGTGCCTTAGCACATGGTATTGGGACTTCTGAAGTGGAGCACGTGTTGGCAACGCAGTGCTTGATTCAGAAAAAATCTAAAAATATGCGCATAGAAGTTAACGGTAAACTGGGTGTGGGCGTGTCAGCTAAGGATGTTGTTTTGGCGATCATTGGTGAGATAGGCACCGCTGGTGGTACGGGTTATGCTATTGAGTTTGCCGGTGAAGTGATCCGTGAGCTCTCGATAGAAGGTCGCATGACCGTTTGCAATATGACAATTGAGGCCGGTGCTCGTGCGGGTATGGTCGCTGTCGATGATAAAACGATAGAGTATGTCAAGGGTCGGCCTTTTGCACCCTCTGCGGCGGTATGGCAGCGGGCTGTTGAGGCTTGGCGTGATTTACATAGTGATGATGACGCCCGGTTTGATAAAGTGGTGCAGATTGGTGGGAGCGCTATTCAGCCTCAAGTGACATGGGGAACTTCGCCAGAAATGGTTCTATCTGTGGCGGATGTCGTCCCCGATCCTCAAAAGGAACGTGATCCTGTCAAGCGGGGTGGTATAGAAAGAGCCTTGGCTTATATGGGGTTGACAGCCGGCACCGCGATGACGGACATTGCTATCGATGCGGTTTTTATTGGCTCCTGTACGAATTCCCGTATTGAAGATTTACGTCAAGCAGCAGCGGTGATTCGAGGGCGTACCATTGCGTCTCGCGTAAAGCAGGCTTTGGTGGTTCCCGGCTCAGGTTTGGTCAAACAACAAGCTGAAGCGGAAGGTTTACATGATATTTTTACTACGGCTGGTTTTTCATGGCGTGAACCGGGTTGTTCGATGTGTCTGGCGATGAATGCCGATCGTTTGCAGCCACAGGAACGCTGTGCCTCGACTTCAAATCGAAACTTTGAAGGCCGTCAAGGTCCAGGAGGGCGAACACACCTTGTTAGTCCGGCAATGGCCGCTGCGGCTGCGATAGCTGGTCATTTTGTTGATGTGAGCGTAGGGTAAAAGAGCCGGGTGTTTGAGGTTTTTCGCTACGGGTTAGTTCATGTGACAAAAACACACAACGACCCATTTTTTTGATCCTAAGGGTCTGTAAAGAAATAATTTAGCATTCTGCGCCGGGTAGCATTTTGTCTCTAAAGCGCTCAAAGGTGCACATTCCAAGGGCACTTCTTTCAGGGTAAATGCTCGTTGTATGTCATCCTTTGAGTAACACGGGCGACGGAATGATAGGCCAGCAGAATGTTAAGTTATTTATTCACAAGGCCTAACTACTAATAAGGGAGTATCATGCGCAAGCCTATTTTATTACTATCGGGGTTTCTTCTTTTAACGCTCTTGATTGCTGCTTGTAGTAATTCGGAGATTCGCAAAGATTCTCCAGCATCGACATTGCTGGGTAATGACGCCTACTTGAAAGTCAATATCTGGTATGAACATCCCCTGAAAATTCTCTCAACCAACTACCATAAAGGCGTTATGTTAAAAATAGGAGATAAATTTAAAATTATCGATGTCAGTGGTAAAAAAATAATTTTCAGTGATGAAAATGGCATCGAGTACGCCATTATTTACAACCGAGGACATACTCTGGTTAGCATGGCTGATCTGTTTTCTCGTACTTTTGGTAAAGTCAGTGTGCTGGAGCCGGGAGGCGCTTTTTCAAAGTTTTCCGAAATGGAGCAGCAAAATATTCGTCAAGGTAAGGTCGCCAAAGGGATGAGTAAAAATGCCGTTGTCATGGCTTTCGGTTACCCGCCCGAACATCGTACTTCGACCAGAAAAGCGGATGTCTGGACGTATTGGCGAAATAGATTTGTTACAAACAGTGTCACCTTTGAAGACGATAAAGTGGTTTCCTTTCGCTGAACGAGGAACATAAAGGTGGCGCATATTCACGTGCAAGTAAGTTATAAATTATCAACGAGCATGCTATGAAAAACAATACAATCTGGCCCCCTTGAGATAGGCATGGCACGCTGTATTTCCCTTTTTCTGTGTTGAAAAAGGCTAGAAAACACGGCCTTGTGAGCGATTTTCAAGTTATTTGAGTGAGACCTAGATATTGTAAATACGAGCATTTTCAATATCTAGATGGGAATGTAATATTTTTAGGTGTGATATATGGACGCTTTTGTAGAAACAACAGGCATTGTGATGCCATTAGACCGGCATAATGTTGATACTGACGCCATTATTCCAAAGCAATTTTTAAAATCGATCAAACGAACCGGATTTGGTGCGAATTTATTTGATGAATGGCGTTATTTAGATCATGGTGAGCCGAGTAAAGACAATAGTCAGCGTCCACTGAATAAAAACTTTATATTGAATCAGGCACGTTACCAGGGTGCAACGGTGTTATTGGTGCGTAGCAATTTTGGCTGTGGGTCGTCACGTGAGCATGCGCCATGGGCTTTGCTGGACTATGGTTTTAAAGTTATTGTTGGCTCAAGTTTTGCAGATATTTTTTATAATAACTGTTTTAAGAATGGGATTTTACCCATTGTATTAAATGAATCGCAGATCGATGACTTGTTTAAACAAGTCATCGAAAAAGAGGCTTATTCGTTAACGGTAAATCTTGAACGACGTGTTATTACCGCCCCAGGCGGGGCTAATATACCTTTTGAGATTGAAAAATTCAGGCAGCATTGTTTACTCAATGGATTGGATGATATTGCTCTAACCATAGAGCATATTTCGGCTATTGAAGCTTACGAGCAGCGTCGCCGAAAAGAAACACCTTGGTTGTTTGCGGGTGACAAGGGATGAAGTATGACCAATAAAATAGCAGTTTTGCCAGGGGATGGCATCGGTCCCGAAATTGTCAGTGAAGCGGTCAAAGTACTGAATTGTTTACAATCAGAATTTGGTTTGGCTGTCGAAATGGAGAACGGACTGATAGGGGGGGGGGCTTATGATGAAGTAGGTCACCCTTTTCCTGACGCAACACGTGATTTAGCACGCGCTGCTGATGCGGTGCTGCTGGGGGCGGTTGGTGGTGTGAAATGGGAGTCTCTTGATATCTCTATACGCCCGGAAAAAGGGTTATTGGCCATACGCTCGGACCTGGGATTGTTTGCGAATTTACGCCCCGCATTATTGTATCCACAGTTGGCTAGCGCTTCGACATTAAAGCCTGAAGTTGTTGCTGGATTGGATATCATGATTGTGCGAGAGCTGACTGGTGGTATTTATTTTGGACAACCCCGTGGGGTACGGACGTTGGATAATGGTGAACGTCAGGGTTATAACACGCTCATTTATAAAGAATCAGAAATAAGTCGTATTGGTAAGGTAGCTTTTGATATCGCCCAAAAAAGAGGGAGAAAAGTTTGTTCTGTTGATAAAGCAAATGTTCTAGAGTGTACTGAATTATGGCGTGAGGTGATGATCGATGTCTCTAAAAATTATAGGGATATAAAATTGAGCCATATGTATGTTGATAATGCGGCTATGCAGTTAGTGCGAGCCCCTAAACAGTTTGATGTGGTGGTGACGAGTAACTTGTTTGGTGATATCCTCTCTGATTGTGCTGCTATGTTGACAGGCTCCATTGGTATGTTGCCATCCGCTTCTTTAAATGAGTCTGGTAAGGGGATGTATGAACCTATTCATGGATCGGCTCCCGATATTGCAGGCAAAGGTTTGGCGAATCCGCTAGCAACACTGCTCTCTGTTGCTATGTTGTTACGTTATACCTTGAATGAAATGCCGTTGGCCGATCAGCTTGAGCAAGCTGTGAATCAAGTGCTGGATGAAGGGTTGCGAACACCCGATATCTATACTGATGGCATGAATAAAGTAGGAACAGCTCAAATGGGTGATGCGGTTGTGGATGCATTAAGAGAGGCTGCAAAATAATGAGTACATTGTATGATGTTGCGGTTGTTGGGGCAACGGGTGCGGTAGGGGAGACGATGTTGTCTATCCTCGCTGAGCGTAAGTTTCCTGTAAACAATATCTATCCATTAGCGAGCAGTCGATCTGCAGGTAAGCGTGTTCAATTCAAAAATAAAAATTTGATTGTAAAGGATTTGGCCGAGTTTGATTTTTCCCAGACGCAGATCGCATTATTTTCTGCTGGGGGATCCGTTTCCGCTGAATATGCGCCTAAAGCGGCGGCAGCGGGTTCGGTCGTGATTGATAATACTTCGCATTTTCGTTATGACGATGATGTTCCGTTGATTGTACCCGAGGTCAACCCCCATGCTTTAATGGGATATAAGGCACGTAACATTATTGCGAATCCCAATTGTTCCACTATACAAATGGTGGTGGCATTAAAACCAATACATGATATTGCGACCATTGAACGCATCAATGTGTGTACTTATCAAGCGGTGTCAGGAACAGGTAAGGAAGCGATCGAAGAATTAGCAGGGCAAACGGCCGCTTTATTGAATGCAAAAGAAATTGAAACCCAAGTTTACCCCAAGCAAATTGCATTTAATGCTTTGCCTCAAATCGATGTCTTTATGGAAAATGGTTATACCAGAGAAGAGATGAAAATGGTGTGGGAGACACAAAAAATATTTGAAGATAAAAATATCAAGGTCAATCCGACCGCCGTGCGCATCCCCGTATTTTATGGTCATTCAGAAGCATTACATATTGAAACTAAAGAAAAAATTACGGCGGAAGCCGCCCGAGCCGCGTTATTAAAAGCGCCAGGGGTGGTGGTTATAGATGAGCGGAAACTAGGGGCTTACCCGACAGCAGTAACTGAGTGTGCGGGTAAAGATCCGGTGTTTGTTGGTAGAATCAGAAACGATGTTTCACTTTCAAAGGGTTTAGATTTGTGGGTAGTCGCCGATAACGTACGCAAAGGGGCCGCATTAAATAGCGTCCAAATCGCAGAGTTATTGATTAAAGACGGCTTGGCTTAAATGCTCGACACTTTAAATCTTTGCGCTAAAGAACTGGTTCTGTTATATTTTTTGTGGTCTGAATAAAAAACAATGCGACAATGCTGCAGTATATTGGATAGAAGACACAGGTATTGGCCTGGGTTGTTCGTTGAAAATGCAGTCATGTTGACTCAGGGAGGTGGAAAATAAGCGTGCGAGTTCTAAAATCCCTTATAGTAGGAATAGGCTTATTCGTTTTCGGTGTGGCGCAGGTCTATGGCTTAGGGTTAGGTGATATTGAGCTTAACTCCAACTTGAATCAGCCTCTTAAGGCTAAAATTGAGTTGTTTGTCGTTGACCCTGATGAATTGAAACAGCTTGAAGTGAAGTTGGCCGATAAAACGGCTTATGAAACTTCCGGTGTTGAGCATGTTCATCTGCTAAATGATCTGATTTTTACAGTGGTCGCAGTCGATGGTGATAAAGTCGTGATTGAAGTCACGACTGAGGCACCGGTACGTGAACCGTTCTTGGATTTTATTGTTGAGGCGAATTGGGCCGCAGGGCGCTTGCTGAGAGAGTATACTCTGCTTCTGGATCCTCCAATCTATGCGCAGGAGCACACGGCTCCCATTGTTGCGGCACAAACAATACAACTGTCTTCAGTAAAATCAGAAACGGCTTCCGCTGCGGCTTCGGAGCCTGAATCTGCAACAAACTCATCTACAGCAACGCAATCCTCTGACCAATTCACCGGGAATGAATATGGGCCTGTTAAAAATAATGAAAATTTGTGGAGTATTGCGGAAAGAATTCGCACGGAGGGTTCCACTACTGAGCAAGCCATGATGGGTTTGTTTAAAGCGAATCCGGACGCTTTTGCTGATAACAACATCAATAATTTACAAGCAGGCTATGTTTTACGTGTTCCGGATGCATCTGTAATTCAAGAATTAAGCCATTCGAAAGCGGCGAAGCAGGCTCGGCAGCATTATAATGACTGGTTGACACAACGACGTCTTGCTGCGGTAGCAAGCAATCAATTACCTGGTAATGGTGCCGGTTTGGCAGCGCGAGCTGAAACCAGCGATGCCCAGCTTTCTTCAGTGGGTTCAGATGCACAGCTTCGTCTTGTTAGCCCTGAAGAAGGTCAGGACGGATTGTCTGGAACGGGTAGTGGCGGTTTGTCTGTTACGGATTTGGCGAGAGTGCAAGCTGCAGAAGCTGACATAGCAGCTCAAGCATTGCAAACACGAATTCAAGAACTGGAGAGTAAATTATCTCAGAAAGAGCGTTTACTCACCTTGCAAAATGATGCCTTATACGAATTGCAGCAGCAGTTAGGAGGCCAAGAAGATTTAGTAGAAGCTACTACCGAATTTACTGATGCTGATGCGGCCAATGACCCGACTACAATACGCTCACCTAGTGAAGTGGCAGCCAATGTTGAGACTGCTGAATCCACAGCAGAAACAATAACAACGCCAGAAGAGGGGGTAACCTCGGTCGCGGATGTTGAGCCAGAGTCTAGTGCTGTTGTGACGGCACAAGTGGATCAACAATCAGTAGTAGCAGAAAATAATTGGATGGATCTATTAGAAAATACCAATGCGCTATTGATTGGTGGTGCCGTTTTATTGCTGATTGGTGCGCTAATTTGGGGTTGGGTGCGACGCCGACAATTAGTGGCTGAAGAAGAATTTGATGCCGAGGCGTACGGACTCTTGCCTGGTGAGTTGCAAATGCCAGAGGGTGACGGTGAAATTGGCATTATGCAAGCTGAAACGGAACGGCCAGAGTCGGTTTTAAGCGACTCTCGCATTGCGCCAGAAGAAGTTGAAAGTAGTGATATCTTTGCAGAAGATTCGACGGCGGGTATCGATTCTTTTGAAACGGATGATGCCGAGGTTGATCCTCTTGCCGAAGCGGATGTTTATCTTGCCTATCGTCGTTATGGTCAAGCTGAAAATAGAATTAGATCTGCGCTAGAACAAGATCCTGAATCAGAACGTCTACAAATGAAACTGATGGAAATTTATTATAGCTCTGAAAATCAGCTTGCTTTTGAGGCTGAAGCTGAAGCTATTTTTGCACGACAAGGTGGCGATGAGGCAGTCTGGTCACAAATAGTCGAAATGGGTCGTGAATTATGCCCGGATCATCCTCTTTTTGGTGAGACGAAAGCAATAGATACGGCTGAGTTAGATAGCCTTTCTTTAGATGAAGACATTGACTTGGATAGCTTTGACCTAGATCATTCTGGTGCTGATGCGCAGTCTCAGGATGATCTGTTTGCAATAACGTCAGATGATGTTTCGACTGAAATGCCTGCCGGAGCGGATGATCATTCTGCCCCGCTTGATTCACTGATAGATAGTGAAGTTGAAGATCTAAATGGGATTGAAGACTTAGTCGTAGATGCAGGTAGCCTTGATGATCATGTTGAGCCTTTAGCCAGTCTTGATGAGGTGTCGATTACTGATGAAACGCTCGCTGAAACTGACAATGAAATTGCTTCTTTGTTGGAAGGTTTAGACAGCTTCGGAGAAGAAGTCCCTGACTCTCCAGAGAGTAAAAATATTGCGGACAGTCGTGTTACTGATGAGTTACCAGCCGGGGCGGATCAGTCGCAAGACCATTTTGAAGATATTCCTTCCTTTGACAAAGAGGGCGCTCAAGCTGAAAGCCAAGTTAACTCTGAGGCCGAATTGTCAACGGATAATGTTGTGGATTTTGATTCATCAGAATTTGCTCATTCTGGTCGAGTGGTTCATGGTGGCGGGCGTGATTTACCTTCGGACTTGGACTCGAAAGCGGCGGATGCTGGTCTCGATAAAAAAAATATAAACGAAGGTTTGAGTAGTGACATTGCTGCACAAGCTGAAGATACAAACGTTGATTTTGTAGCGGGTCTGGATTTAAGTGGTTTGGGTGGCGATATTACGAGTGACGACTTTTCATCCGAGTCAAAATATTTACAAAATGATAATGAAGACAGCAGTGCTGCGGCTGATATCATTCCAATGCCAGGAACAGAAGTTGTTGATAGTGTGTCGGCAAGTGTGGGTCAGACTGATGTTCGGAGTGGTGACTTGTTTGGTGGCATGGATGCAATAGGAACGAAGCTGGATTTGGCACGTGCCTATATTGAAATGGAAGATAGAGTGGGCGCGCGTGATATTCTGGAAGAAGTGTTAGAAGAAGGCAGCGACGATCAGAAGCAGGAAGCAGAGACAATTATGCATAGCATGAATTAAGGAACGTGTACGAAATAACGGATCTATACCCGTGGGTGGTATTTGAATTTAGGTGTTAGTGCGTGCATATATGCCTTAAATTCGGTTTGTCCTATTGAGGAAAAACGCAGGCCTAGCTGGCTAAGTTGAATCTTTTCGATGGAGAAAAAACTGAAGACGAGGTGCAGATGTGCGTGAAAATACCTAAATTCATAGCGCTACGGGTATACCTAAGGAGGTTGTCCGGGATCGAGATCATGTAGTCGTTAATCAGAATGAGCCAATAAAAAATGGCCAAATTATTCCATGCCTATTTCTGACAGGCATCTTATTCACCCCGTTATTCGGCTTGTTTCTCTAATCATTTTTGCAGGCAGCGTGTCTCTAGGGCACGCTGGAAATATTGTCCTTGCTGTGTTGATTATTTCTTGTTTATATCTTGTGCTGGGATTGTCTTATCTCTCTGGTGTGGGCAAGTTACTGCGTCGAATGAAGTGGTTTTTCATCTCTATTACTATTTTATACTTATGGTTTACGCCAGGTGATGCCATTTTTTCAACTGGGCCGTTGTGGTCTATTTGGTTGCCGACCATCCAGGGTCTACAACAAGCATTGCATCGCGTTACGGCATTAGTTATTATTATTGCAGCGGTCAATTTGCTGTTGAAAACAAGCTCTAGAGCGCAGTTATTAGCCGCTATTTATAGTTTAGCATTTCCCTTTCAATTTCTAGGACTATCAAGAGAACGTTTAGCAATCCGTATGAGCTTAGTTCTTGCTTTGGTTGATGAAAGCGCATCACTCATGAAGGAGGTGCGGGAGCGCGTAAGGCGTGATGTCAATAGTAAAGCAGCTTACCTGGGCAAACTTGCCGGAGCACTTTTCCTAGAGGCGATACAACGCGCTGAAGCGAGTCCATTAATTCAGGTTGAAATTGCTTTAGATGATCGACCTCCTTTTTATCAGTGGCTACTGCCATTTTTTTTGCTATTACTGTTCTGGTAATAAATTGTTGATTCGTGTGAACATGAATATCTTTTCTGTCGCTCCTTTTTTCATCTAGACGATACGCTTGTATTGATGCCTAAGTTATTCCGTGCACGTTTCCACGATACTTGTTATTCTTGAACTTGTACTATGGGAATAAGGTATAAGAGAGATAGTGGCTTAGCAGACAATGTCGAGAGGTTAAATAGGGAAGTTACTATGTGCCTATTCCTAAGGCTGTGTTTTAATAAATTTTAGGTGATGGAGAAGTAGTGTTACATGGCTAAACTAATAGGCGCCATTATAGGTTTGATGTGGGGCGGTTTGTTGGGGTTGGTGCTGGGTGTTTTTATTGGACACGTGGTAGGCCGAGTTCTGACTCACGTACTTCGTGGTGGAGGCCAACATCAAGTAAAAGTACAGCATGCCTTTTTTGAAGCTACATTCTCTGTGATGGGACACTTGGCCAAAGCAGATGGCCGGGTAACAACAGAAGAAATCCAGGTTGCACGCCGTGTGATGCAAAATATGAAACTCGGTGAGGAAGCAACGCGCCAGGCGATGGCGCTATTCGCTCAAGGTAAGTCCGCTGATTTTGACCTTGAAGGCGTGTTGTTGGATCTACGTCGGGTTGGTGGATTGCGGCATCGCCATCTAATGCAAATATTTATTGAAATTCAGGTGAGTGCGGGTTATGCCGATGGTTCGTTAGGGAATGCTGAACGGGCTGTGCTCCTTACGCTTTGCAAAGGTTTGGGTTTCACTGCCGCAGACCTAGAACGTATTGAATCAAGGGTAAGTGCCGAAATCCATGGCCACCGGGTCGGTGGTGGCCTTTCTTTGGCCGATGCTTATGCCATACTCAATATTGAAGAAGCAGCAATTGATACTGAAGTTAAACGTGCCTACCGCAGGTTAATGAATCAACATCACCCAGATAAGCTTGAAGCCAAGGGTTTACCGAAAGAGATGATGAAAATTGCCGAAGAAAAAACGCATGAAATTCGAACTGCCTATGAACGGGTTCGTAAGGAAAGAGGGTTTAAGTAAGGGCAGCCTCAAAAATTAGTTTACATTTATGACTTTCCACTTACTCATTGTAGCCCCTTGCCTACAAGAATGTAGGCAAGGGGCGTGAGCATGAATGCAGAAAATAGCACCCAAAGAGCCGGGCATAAAGGCGACTCAGGAGGCAAAGCCGAAGATGCAAAAGCTTTGTTCGTCAGTTACACGCTCACTATCGCCATTCCTACAAGGGCGATTGAAAACCCATAAATGTTAGCTAAATTTTTACGGTTACCCTAAATGAAACTTATTCCTATTGTTTTAAGCGCCTTGTTTTTATTGATTGTCACCGCTTTTGCTTTTTTAGCCTGGCAATCCAAAACTGTACCCAAGTTGGGTTTGTTAGAGGGTCGTTTGGCACCTTGTAGCCATACTGAAAATTGTGTCAATAGCATGATAACAAGTAGTTCATCGGGTATTGGGCCTATACGCTTTAAAGGTGAATACGATGATGCCTGGAGTCAAATGAAACAGGCCATCCATACTCTGGGCGGTAATATAGAGCAGGAACAAAATGACTATCTCTGGGCTACATTTCGTAGTCCATTATTTTCTTTTGTTGATGATGTTGAAATATTAATGGATAGGCAATCTCAATTATTTAACATACGTTCTGCATCCAGAGTAGGTCATTCTGATTTTTCAGCCAATCAAAAACGAGTTGTAGCGTTGCAAAAAGCATTTATAAAATAGGGCGTCCGAATAGCGACCAATATGATTCAGTTGAACAAGCTTAGCGTGGTCTATAATCGTGGCGCATTGACGGCGCTGCATCCTACCACGATTGAATTTCGCCGTGGCGAGTTTACCGTTTTATTAGGTACTTCCGGGGCGGGAAAATCGACACTGTTGCGTAGTTTGAATTTGCTCAATACACCGACCAGCGGTGAGGTGAGCGTAGCCGGTGTGTGCATTAACAGTGCCCGGGCACTCCGTAGTCATCGACGCAATACCGCCATGATTTTTCAACAGCATCAATTAATGCGTCGGCAAACGGCACTGTATAATGTGCTCGTGGGGCGTCTGGGTTACTACGCTTCACTGCGCAGTTTGTTGCCTATGCGTGAGATAGATCGACAATTGGCGTTGCACTGCCTGGAACGGGTGAGTTTGTTAGATAAGGCGCTGGAGCGAGTAGACCATCTCAGTGGCGGCCAAATGCAGAGAGTAGGTGTCGCCCGTGCTTTGGTGCAACAGCCCAAGGTGCTGCTTGCCGATGAGCCGGTGGCCAGCCTTGATCCGAGTTGCGCGCATCAGGTGATGTCGTTGTTACAAGGTCTCTGTGCCGAAAAAAATATGACCACCGTGGTGAGTCTTCACCAGGTGGAACTCGCCAAAATTTATGCTCAGCGTATTGTGGCGTTGGTCGAAGGGCGAGTGATCTTCGATGGTTGTGTTGATGAACTCAATGATGATATTGTCAAAAAAATATACTCGCTACCGTTACCTGGGAGTTATTAATTTGGTCAATAATATCAGGTCAGTTTTGTTATTTTTGGCGATGATCTTGTCTTGCTCATTGATGGCAGCCGATAATAACCCGACAACGCTAAAAATAGCGCTGCTCCCCGATGAAGATGCGGCCACCTTGATTAAAAAGCATCAGCATTTCAAAACCTACCTGACTGAATACCTGGGACGGAAAGTCGAGTTGTTGGTGACGACCGATTACTCGTCAATGATCGAGGCAATGCGCCATGCACGTATCGATTTGGGATATTTTGGTCCATTGAGCTATGTCATCGCTCGCTCTCGCAGTAATATCGAGGCTTTCGCCGCTAAAATGAATCATGGCAGCTCGACTTATCAGGCGGTGGTGATTGGTAGTGTTCGGAGGGGCGTGATGAGCTTAAATGACATCAAGGGAGGTGATGTGGCTTATGGTGATTTGGCTTCCACTTCATCTCACCTGATTCCTAAAAAAATGTTGCTGGATGTCAAGTTGCAAGCGGGTAAAGATTATCAGGCACACTTTCTAGGGGCTCATGATGCGGTGGCGATGGCGGTGCAACGAGGCCATGCATCGGCGGGTGGTTTATCGAAACCGATATTTGAAATGTTGCTGGAACGCGGTGTGATCGATGTTAGTAAAGTTCGGGTTCTAGCTGTCTCAACGCCCTTTCCACAATACCCGTGGGCAATGCGCAGCGACCTGAACCCGGTATTGAAGGCGCGCATCAAAAAGGCCTTCTATCAGCTACAGGATAAAGATATTCTCAAGACGATGAAGGCCGAAGGGTTAGTACCGGTGAGCGATATCGATTATGACATCGTTCGTGAATTAAAATCGGCGTTGGATCTTTGATGTCTGTTCCCTACAATAAAATTCTCCAAAAAGAACGGCAGCAGCGACGAAAACTAAATCTACAGCTTGTTTTGATCGCGCTGGTTATTGTTGTATGCGCCTATGTTTCGGAATTGTTCGATGGGCAAAGGCTTATGGCAGGTGTACCCAGTCTGTTGCTGATTTTTAGCGAGAGTATCCCACCTGATTTTAGTGATTGGCAGAGTTGGCTCCGTCCATTGTTCGATACTCTGGCAATGAGTATTGCAGGCACTGCTTTAGCGATGCTGGTGGCTGTTCCATTGGGGGTGTTGGCCGCTCGTAATACGACTCCGCATTTACTAGTTTATCAGTTAGTACGAGGCATGCTTAATTTATTGCGTTCGGTGCCGGAGTTGATCATGGGCATTCTATTTGTTGCGGCAGTGGGCTTTGGCGTGTTGCCGGGGGTATTGGCGCTGGCCTTTCACTCTATTGGTATGGTAGGGAAATTTGTCGCAGAAACCATTGAACACGCAGACCCTGGGGTGATCGAGGCCATTCGCGCCACCGGAGCCAGCCCTTTTCAGGTGATGACCCACGGTGTACTGTCGCAGGTCATTCCACAAATTTGTGATGTGACCCTCTATCGTTGGGAGTATAATTTTCGCGCCTCTACCGTGATGGGTATGGTCGGTGCAGGCGGTATCGGTTTTGAACTGATGAGCGCCTTGCGCTTGATGAATTACGACGAAGTCAGTGCTATTTTGCTGTTGATTTTTCTGCTGGTAACCTTTGTCGATAGCTTGGGGGCGAGATTGCGAAAAAGGGTACAGTAACGCGGCATCTGCGTCTAGTTCTTGCAGCACTCATACCAATAAAAGAGCCTTTACTCAATGCTATTTTTAGATTTTATACTTTTGTATTTAATGGAAAGCTAACCCCCCGGCTTGCTGACGTGTTCGCCATACTGCATAATTAAACCATATTGCTTCTTTGTGGAGAATTTTTTATGCCCGCTCTAACTATAAAAAACATACCAGATGAGATCTTTACATTCGGTTGAAAGAAGTTGTACGAGCCCATCACAGGAAGATATCGAAAAAATGGAAATGACAAGCAGCAAAAAAAAACCAGTTTATTTAACTGAATACAGCCATGGTGCGGGTTGCGGCTGCAAAATTTCCCCAGCGTTATTAGAAAAAATACTGCATAGCGAGCAAGTTGCTCCCGTGTTTCCTAACTTACTCGTAGGCTATGGTCATTGTGATGATGCTGCTGTGTTTGATCTCGGCGATGGCTCGTCAATGATTAGTACCACTGATTTTTTTATGCCTATAGTCGATGACCCTTTTGAGTTTGGCCAAATCGCGGCTACTAATGCCATTAGCGATATTTATGCCATGGGGGGGGCCCCTTCAATGGCGATTTCCATTTTTGGTTGGCCGATTAATAAACTGGGGCTGGACATTGCTGCACAAGTGATCGAAGGTGGACGCCGTGCTTGCCATAATGCGGGTATCCCCCTGGCGGGTGGGCATTCCATTGATACCCCGGAACCTATTTTTGGTTTGGCGGTCACCGGGAGAGTGAATAATCAACATTTAAAACGGAACGATCAGGCACAAGCCGGTTGCCAACTGTTTCTTACTAAACCTTTGGGTATCGGTATCCTTACCACCGCAGAAAAGAAAAAATTGCTGAAGCCAGAGCATGCTCGTTTGGCACCTGAAGCCATGTGTCAGCTCAATAGTATAGGGGTTGCCCTTGCGGCTCTATCAGGTGTGAAAGCAATGACCGATGTTACCGGTTTTGGTTTACTGGGTCATTTGCTGGAAATGTGTGAAGGCAGTGCGTTGCAGGCAAAAATTTGTTATGACCAGATACCCAAATTAGCGGAGGTTGAACGCTATTTAAAGTTAGGCTGTTCCCCAGGCGGGGCGCAACGTAATTTCGAAAGTTATGGCCACAAGCTGGGCGAAATGTCGACATTACAGCAACAAATTTTATGTGACCCGCAAACCTCGGGTGGTTTGCTGGTCGCCGTTTGTCCTGATGGTGTGGATGCTTTTTTAGAAATCACCCAAAAGTATGCTTTACAGTTGACCTGTATCGGTGAATTCAAAGAACGTAGAGAGCGTACCGGTTGTTATATCGAGGTGATTTAAGATATGTCCATAACGCTTCCTCAACGTGATGACTACCGGCAATTGTTTCTGAATGAAACGCCATTGTTAGATGTTCGTGCACCTGTAGAGTATGAGTCAGGTGCCTTTCCTGTTACGAAAAACGTGCCGATCATTGATAACGATGAACGTCAAGCCATTGGTTTATGTTACAAGCAACAAGGACAGAAACATGCCATTGAACTGGGTCATCAACTCGTTAGTGGTGATCTCAAAGCACAGCGAATCACAGCCTGGGTTGACTTTGTACAGCAACATCGCAAAGGGGCTTTGTATTGTTTTCGTGGTGGTATGCGCTCTGAAATGACTCAGCGCTGGATTTATGAGCAATCGGGTCTTATTTATCCCCGAATCAAAGGTGGCTACAAGGCCATGCGCCGTTTCCTGCTCAATGAGTTGGATATCTCAATAGCGCAGCTTGATTTTACTCTACTCAGTGGGCGCACTGGTGTGGGTAAAACCAACTTGTTATATACGATGACCCGACAGATTGACCTTGAAGGTATCTATCGTCATTGTGGTTCGGCATTTGGAAAAATAGCACAGCAACAACCGAGTCAGATTGATCTTGAAAACGAACTTTCTATTATTTTAATGAAGCATTGTCACCGGCAGCACCGCCATCTTTTATTAGAAGATGAATCTTCTAATATCGGTTCTAGGCGTATTCCTGATGTTTTACTGAAAAAAATGGCGATGGCTCCCGTCGTTGTTTTAGAGTCACCGCAGGATGATCGAGTTGAACTTATTTACCAACAATATATTGTTGATTCCTGTCAACAACACCAAGCACGGTATGGTATAGAACAAGGTGTTCGGTTATGGGTAGACAATTTGAGCTATGCCTTGTTAAAAATAAAACGTCGTTTAGGTGGTGCACGTTATGCTGATGCCAAAGCCATGCTGGACGCAGCGTTAGCTAAACCATACGAACTCGCTATAGCTGAACACAAAACCTGGATCGCTTTTTTACTTAATGAATACTACGATATCATGTATGATTATCAACTAGAAAATAAAGCTGATCGTGTGCTGTTTAAAGGCAATAAGCAGGAAGTGAAAGCCTACTTTAAAAAATATGCTTTCTGAAAACGTATAGAATTCAAGTGACCTGGGTACTAGAACTTACAAAGGGGGCAGAAAAATTATTTCAATATTAAAGTTTTCAAAAATCGGCTACTGATGTAACCTTGATCATTTTAGGGTCTGTAAAGAAATAAGTTGGACTGATTGCGCCGGATATCGTTTCGTATTCAAGGCTCGGAAATGGGCGCATTCCAAGGGCACTTTTTCCAGGGCGCATACTCGTTGTATGTAACCTTTTCCGAAACGCCGAAGATGGAAGGCTAGACAAGCACAATGTTCAAGTTATTTCTTTACAGATCTTTATCTCAAAGTTTTTGTATCATAGCAAGAACGTTCTCCGGGGGGCGCCCTATAGCCGCTTTGCCATTGGCAATAACAATGGGACGTTCTATTAATATAGGATTGTTAACCATCGTATTAACAAGAGCATCCATTGTCAGCTCAGGATCGTCCAGATTTTCACTTTCGTATACTTTTTCTTTTCTTCGCATTAGGTCTCGAGGATCTTCAATGCCCAGCAATTTAATAATGTGCTTTAATTCTTTTTTATTCGGTGGTGTTTTCAGGTATTCAATGACCTGGATTTCTGCATCTGAAGCATGTTCTTCAAGTAGTTTAAGTGTTTGACGGGATTTTGAACACCGCGGATTATGATAAATAATAATGCATCCATTTTCCATAATATTCTCCAAAATAATTGACCCTAATTATCGTTGAAAAAGCGACAAAAAGCGAATGATGTTATTGTTCTGTCTACCTCATAACGGGTTGTTTCGTAAGGGTATAAAAAACAAGGTAAATTACATTAGCCTGTCTTATAACGAATCTTTAGTATGAACAATGATCGATTTGTTGTCTGTTTTTTCACCAAACGAGGGGTTATTGTTTCGCCTCATTTTCCATTGAAAGTTATAAGTGCCGGGTTCTGATGGCGCTCGAATAACAAATTTAAATGTTTTGAAGGCGCCGGGTTGAGTTTGCTCTTTTTTTGAAAAATCAATTCTATTGACGAGCCAGGTTAAATTATGGGGCGGATTGCGCGACATTAAAAAAACATTGCGATCAGTCCAGGTTTGGTTTCCGGTGTTTTTATAAATAATACTGACTTCATAGTTTTCGTTCGCCATCATGACTTGGTCGATACTTTGCGCGATAAACTCCGAGTCGTAATCATGGTTATAGACAGCGATGCGACGGCCAACTTGAATTTTTGTGTTGGGGTTACTTTCTCCAAATTTTCCTTTACTGCGATGGGACATTTTCCAATCGAAATTATAAGTGCCCGCTTGTTGAGGAGCGGTGAGTGTGAAAATAAAACTGGCAATTTCACCTGGTGGAACGCGGGTGTTTTTTGGGAAGTAGATTCGTTTTTTCCCCCATACTTTTTTTGATATTTCAGAGGTCGCTTCTAATTCGTAAAAACTGTCGCTGTTCCAGGTTTGTGCGCTGGTATTTTTGAATTGAATAACCACTTTGAACGTTTCACCCGGGTTAACATGATCCGGTACTAACTGAGAGAGGAACTTGCTTTGTGCCATTGTTGAATGACTGAAAAATAACAACATGAGCGTAAAAAGAAAAAACCTTATTTGATCGTGCTGGGTAAAACGAAGAATTTTTGGCATTATTTTATCCTAACTTATTTTGAGCATACGGCTCTAATCGCTAAAATATCAGTATGACCTTGAATGACTTTTTCTACGCCATCTTGACGGAGTGTTCGCATGCCTTCCTGTAAACACGTAGCCACGAGCTGTTTGACAGTTGCCTTGGTAAAGATGTCGTGTTTCACTGCATCGGTGCCTATGAGTAACTCATGGACGCCAATGCGACCCCGGTAGCCGCTTTCATCACATGTTTTGCAGCCTGTTGTTTTATATAATGTAAATTGTTGCTCATCGTTACTGTATTTTTCAGTCCACTCGACTCGTGTTTGTGTATAAATTTTATTAATGCTGTCTTCATCTTCGAGATCTTTAACATATTCAGTGCAATATTCTTTCACCAGGTTGCTTATTTCTTCTTCGCCAGGTGTATAGGCTTCCTTACAGTCTTTACAGAGTCGTTTGGCTAATCGTTGTGCCAATATACCCAGCAAGGCATCGGCGAAATTAAAAGGATCCATGCCCATATCCAATAATCGAACAATACTTTCCGGTGCGCTATTAGTATGCAATGTGGAAAAAACTAAATGACCGGTTAACGAAGCTTCTACACCGGTTGCAACGGTTTCTTGATCTCGCATCTCACCGACCATAATGACATCTGGGTCGGCGCGAAGAAAGGCACGCATTGCATTGGCAAAAGTGAGATCTATTTTTGGGTTGACTTGCATTTGGCGTAGTCCCTTTTGAGTGATCTCAACCGGATCTTCAGCCGTCCATATTTTGCGTTCAGGTGTATTAATGTGACCCAATACAGAGTGCAGGGAGGTGGTTTTACCAGAGCCGGTAGGCCCACAGACTAGAAACAATCCATAAGGTTTGGATATTGCTGTTTTCAGTAAAGCCAGGTTATGTTCGCTTACGCCCAGGTCATCTAGAGGGATAGGTATGCCGCCCGCTAAGATACGCATTACTACATCTTCCTGTCCATTGACCGTGGGTAAGATCGCGATACGCAATTCTAGTTTGCCCCCATTGGGTTTTTTGAATTCTATTTTTCCATCTTGAGGGCGTCGTTTTTCTGAAATATCAAGGCGTGCCAGTATTTTGATACGAGAAATAAGTGCGTTTTTATATTGCGCAGGAACTTCATGATATTTTACTAAAGTACCATCACGACGAAATCGTACCATTACCTTGCCTTTGCCTGGGGAGGGCTCTATGTGGATATCTGAGGCATCAAAGGCTTGCGCATCAATAATAATTTTGTTGAGTAGTTTAACAACGGCATTATCTGCTAAATCGTCCTCATTCGTATCTTCTTCATCTTCGGAGGAAAAGGCTTCCAATTCTATGCCGCCATCATCCATGATCTCATCAAGAGATTCATCGTTTGCTTCATTACCGGCATAGTACAGAGAAATAGCTTTACTTATATCTTCTTCCGTTGCCATCACGGGTTCGACATATTTATTGGTATGGAAACGGAGCTCATCCAGAGCTTCCCAGTTCATCGGATTTTCCAGTGCAACTATAAGCTTGTCTTTGTGCAATAAAATAGGAAGAACGGTGTGTTGGTTTACGATGTTGTAGGGAACGGTTCTAATTTCTTCGCCGCCGATATCAATTTTGTCTAACTGAACAAAAGGAATGCCGAGTTTTTTTGCTAAACTTTGTTGTATTTCAGCCGTGGAGACTAAACCTTTTTCAATTAAAATTTCGCCAAGAGGAATGCCTGTTCTATTTTTTTGTTCTTCTAGTGCTTCATCAATGAGCTCTTGTTCAACTAGTTTTTCGCCAACTAAAATCTCTCCCAGCTTCATATGAGGCAGTGATTTTTGACGGTTTAGTGCGATCAGCAAATCTTCGGTGCTGGTGATGGCCTTTGATGCTAATATTTCATTGATCTCTGCTTGTTTTTTTTCTTCGGCAGT
>VAPL010772368.1_pt1 | contig 21398 bp, 14 predicted proteins | sample 3395061 | NCBI WGS metagenome assembly VAPL01 (sample SAMN08290444, study PRJNA428436) | hydrothermal vent metagenome | isolation source: Deep-sea hydrothermal vent chimney 2 | place: Pacific Ocean: Juan De Fuca Ridge | depth 2182 m m | reverse complement strand
CATTTTATCGCTTCGCCGCGTCATGCCGATGCCCTGCTGGTGACCGGGCCGGTTTCCCGGCACATGGAATCGGCATTGAGGCGCACCTGGGAGGCGACACCGGCGCCCAAAATCCTGATTGCCGCCGGTCAATGCGCCTGTGACGGGGGCGAGTTTGGTACTTCATATGCTAGTTGCGGCGGTCTGAAAAACGTTCTTCCGGTGGATGTCCAGATCCCCGGCTGTCCACCCTCGCCGGTTGATCTATTGCGGGGTATTCTCGCAGTTATACGAGGTTAAAAGCGGATAGCTGTTATCAGCCTGCATATAAAACCCACTGCCTGGATCAGCCAATTTTTCTTGAACAAGGTGCATTACCCTTCCGCCCACAAGTTACGATAAAGTCTTTCCCAATTCATTTCAGTCGTCGGTCTAATGCCCGTATTTGTCGCGCGGGATGAGATCGGCCTGTTATATTTTTGATGGTCCCCGTTATTCAGGTATTTTTAAACAGCAACAGGTGTATTGAGCGCAGCTGATGAAAATACTCCTTGTGACGGATGCAGGGAGATGGTATTTACAGAAAAATAACAACATTAAAAACTAAAATTTTAAAGGATTAGCTTTAAAAGGCATGGCAAGGATATGAGAAGGGGAAAAAAACACTCCCAGATAGACGCGATCAGCCAGCCTCGGCGAGGTTTTTATTTTTTGTCTTTTGTTCTGTACTTAATCTCCTTTAACTTGTCGGCGGAGCAACCGCACGCCATTCCTGTCACCAGCCAGCCGCTTGCCGAGTTGCTGAAATACCCGATTCAGTCCGCACCGGCCACGGTGGTATCTTTAAACCGCAGTCAGCTTAGTGCGCAGCTCAATGCACAGATATTAAACATTCCGGTCAGGGTGGGTGAGGTTGTGCGCAGGGGCGCGGTTTTGGTTGAACTGGACTGCCGTGATGCGCAGCTGGCATTGCAACAGGCGCAGTCTCGCATGCAGCTGGCGTAACGTCAGCTCAAGCGTTCCCAGGCCCTGCATAAGAGCAAGAACGTATCAGATGAACGGCTCAATCAGCGGCAAACTGATTTTGAACTGGCGCAACTGGCTATTCGCCAGCAGCAGTTACAGGTTTCACGTTGCCGGGTCAGGGCGCCCTTCGATGGCGCGCTGGTTGCACTCTATGCGGCTGAAGGTGAACTGGCTGCATCCGGCACCCGCCTCCTGAGCCTGCTGGATATCACGCGGGTAGAGGTCGTGGCTTCGGTGCTGCCGAATCAGGTTGCCGAGCTGGCGCAGGTGAAGCAGCGCTGGTTTGAGACACAGGGTGTTCGTTATGCGCTGGTATTGCGCGCCATTGTTCGCGACATCGATAGCCAGGCACGGAGCCAGGAGTTGCGTTTTGACTTCACCGGTAAGAGAGCTCTGCCGGGGAGCCCCGGCCGATTGAAATGGCAGGCAGCCTATTCAATGTTGCCGGCCGAGTATCTGCTGCATCGAGGCAATAGCATGGGGGTATTTGTGCTTGAAAATGGACTTGCCCGTTTTGTAAAACTGGAGGTGGCAGAGGAGGGGCAGGCGGCCGCTATTGACCTTCCTGCACAAACCCGGATTATTATTGATGGGCGTTTCGGTCTGAAAAACGGTGATCGGGTCATCGATGTAGAACAAAAACAGAACCCGTAGCAGGCTTATCCATGTTGATACGTCTGTATAAAAATCACGTTCTTGCGAATCTCTGTTTTGTACTGGTGCTGGTGCTTGGCATTTTTTCCTATTTCATGTTGCCACGGCAGCAGGATCCCTCTATTAATTTCAACTGGATTGAAATTACCACGCTGGTTCCCGGCGCCTCGGCGGAGGATATCGAAAAACGGGTGACCGATTTACTGGAAAACGCGATTTACAATGTCGCCGACATCAAATTTGTCTCCAGCAACAGCCGTGAGGGACTGTCATCCATTCTGGTGCGCTTCGAGGATATTGATGAACGCATCTTTGACAAACGTCTGAATGATCTGCGCCGCGAGATCCAGAACAAGGAAGATGAGCTGCCAGATGAAGCTATCTCGCCGGTGGTAACGGAAATCACCAGCGCCAATGCCTATCCAACGGCAACCGTGGTCGTGACCAGTCCTGGTGATGATGAAAACCTGCGCCGCCAGGCGGAGAACAGCAAACGCGATATCGAGCGTCTCAGGGGCGTTGATCGATTGATCAGCTCCGGCCTGAATGATCCGGAAATACAGATTAACTTCTATCCCGCGCGACTGGAAGAGCTGGGGCTAAGCCCGAGCCTGATTGCCGATAGCATGCAGCAATATATTTTCGTGATATTTCGGCAGGCTCGATCAAGATGGACAGCCGGCGGTGATGCTATCGGTAATGAAAAAGCCAAAGGCCAACACCATTAAGCTGGTCAAACGTATCAATGACTATATCGCGAACAGAAATAAGTATCAGGCAAAAACCGGCGTCAAGCTGGTGCTGATCGACGACAGCACGGAAATCACCCGTCATGCGCTGTCGGTAATGCAAAAGAATGCGGCTCTGGGGCTATTGTTTGTGCTGCTGGTGAGCTGGCTGTTTCTCGGCAGTCGTATTTCAATTCTGACCACCATTGGCATTCCCTTTATCCTGGCCGGCACCTTCTGCATCCTGGTGGTTGCTGGGCAGACTTTGAATGTGCTGGTGCTGCTAGGCGTCGTGATCAGTCTGGGCATGCTGGTGGATGATACGGTGGTCGTGGTTGAGGCAATTTATTATCGCATGCAACGCGGTGCCGAGGTGCTGCCGGCTACGCTGGCGGCGCTGAAAGAAGTGTTCGCGCCGGTGATCTCAGCGGTACTCACGACCATGGCGGCTTTTCTGCCGCTGATGCTGTTGCCCGGTATCCTGGGCAAGTACATGATGACCGTGCCGCTGGTGGTCTCGGTGGCGCTCGCCCTCAGTCTGGTGGAAGCTTACTGGATGCTGCCGGCGCATGTTATTGCCTCGGACCTTCATTTCAGCAAAGCCTCACGAATGGATATCTGGCGGCGGCGTTTCCTGCACCAGATTCGGCTGCGCTATACGCGGCTGTTATTGCGCGTCATGCGTTATCCCCGAACCACGATGGCCAGCATGGTCGTGTTATTTGCGATCTCGACCTCCACGGTTTTCATGGGCATGGTCAAGGTGGATTTTTTTGCCTCCGATCCCATGCGTCTGTTTTATATCAATGTTGAAATGCCCAATGGCACGACCCTGGATAAAACACTGGAGACGGTGCTGAAACTGCGTCAGCGCATTGAACCTTACTTAGGCAAAGACGAACTTAAGCAGACTATTTCCTATGCCGGGCAGATGTTCACCGAAACGGCCCCCCATCGTGGGGAGCACTATGGTCAGATCATGGTAACGCTGAATCCCAGGAGCGCCGAACGGCGTAGTGTTGACGAGGTTATCACGGCATTGCGGGATGCTGTTTTCAGTATGCCGGGTCCCGCCAGGGTCAACTTCCTCAAACTTGCCGGTGGTCCGCCAGTTTCGCGTCCGATTAGCATAAAAGTACGTGGCGACAAGATTGATGAATTGCGTCAGGCTGTTGCCGAGCTGGAAGCTATTTTGCAAAAGAATGAAGCCATCATGGATATCAATGATGACGACAGTCCGGGGCAGATGGAACTGTTGCTCAAGCTTAATTATGATGCCGCTCGGCGCGCGGGCATTAGCCCGCTAGAAGTTACTCGGACACTCCGGCTGCTGGTAGACGGAGAAGTGGCCGCCAGCATGCATGAAAGTGGCAAAAAACTGGTAGTGCGGGTGCAGGCTAAAAAGGATATAGCGCTGGACAATATCCGTGACATTCTGCATTTTACCCTGCCTGCCGCAGATGGTCGGCAGATTGCTCTGAGTGAATTACTGCATGTCGAGGCCCGGCCAGGGCTGGGAAATGTTCGTCATTATAATTTCCGCCGCGCGATTACGGTGGAAGCCGATATTGATAAAGGCAGGACGGACACGGTTACGGCCAATCACTATATCCAGCGTGAATGGGCTAAAATTCAGGCTGATTATCCCAATGTCAGTCTGGATTTTTCCGGTGCGCTGGATGATATTCAGGAAAGCATGGATGCAATTGCCATGCTGTTCCTGTTTGGCATCGGCCTGATGTATCTGATTCTGGGAACCCAGTTCAAAAGTTATTTCCAGCCTTTCATGGTTTTGACGACGGTGCCCATCGCCTTCACCGGGGTGGTGCTTGGGCTGCTGGTGACGCAGAACCCGCTGAGCCTGTATACCATGTATGGCGTGGTCGCACTGGCGGGGATTTCCGTAAATGCGGCTATTGTCCTGATCTCCGCCGCGAATGATCGCATGGCGGCTGGCATGTCGGTTCTGCATGCCACGGTTTATGCTGCGCGTCGCCGAGTGGTTCCGATTTTGATTACATCGTTGACCACCATTGCAGGATTGTTTTCGCTGGCCACAGGTCTGGGCGGACACTCCCTGATCTGGGGGCCGGTAGCTACCGCGATGGTCTGGGGGCTGCTGGTATCAACCTGTCTGACTTTATTTATAGTACCGATACTTTATCGTCTGTCGATGGGCAAACAGCGCAGAGTCTGACTTCGGCGGCTTTAGCCGGTGGAATATTTACGAGGGGGAGCTGGATGAAAAAGTGGTATGTCGGAATTTCCGACATACCACTCAACATGGTGCTATACAGGGAAAAAAAGGGGCTCATGAGAGCCCCTTTAATCTCTTCGGGTTTAATTCCCCGCTGCTTGCAGCGAATATCGTCATTCCGGCGGATGCCGGAATCCAGTCGCTATTTCATTGCCTCTGGACTCCGGCATCCGCCGGAGTGACGAAAAAATAGTTGGGCTGGTTTTTCTAATACCCCGCCTGCTTGCAGCGGGGTAGTTTATTGTTTAGTCGTTTGACTAATTTAAACGACTAATACGACCTTCAATCACAGTATTGAAGGGTTGTGGCATGGCGCTGATATATTCAATTAAGGCATCAAGATCATTGCTACCGATTACACGGTTGGTACCTTCGGTCAATACGGTATAGTTATCGCCGCCGGCGGCGATGAAACTATTGACGGTAACCGAATAGCTTGCGGCCATATCCAGCAGACTGCCATCGGCCTTGCGCACTTCAACAATCCGATCGTTTTCTGGCAAGGCGTTATCCCAGGTGTAGCTCAACCCCGAGACTTTTAGAATGCGCGGATAAGGCTGGCCAGCCCATTGCTGGTTTAACAGTTGCACAATCTGTGCGCCGGTCAGATTCATGGTGACCAGATTATTGCCAAATGGCTGTACCGTAAACAGGTCGCCCCAGGTTACGTTGCCGGCGGGAATGTCTGCACGGATGCCACCTGCATTCATGAAGCTGAAGTCCGTTCCCATCTTGCGGCGCTGGGCATCGGCAATCAGGTTGCCCAGTGGCGATTCCCCGGCTGCATTTGCGCTACGTGAGATACCTGCCGTTGTCGTGCCGATGACTTTGCTTATCATGGGAGCAACCATGGCTTCCGCTTTGGCAACCATCTGGGCGATATCTTTATCCGGTGACAAACCGGGTCCAATGTCGGCATAAGTGGTCACGATGCGCGCAGATTTTTCGACAATATCATGACTGCGTGGATCAATGGCAACATCGATATCATCAAAGGCCGTGCCACGTGAAAATGCCTGTACTACCAGAATTTCTTTACCATTGGCGTTTGGAATCAAGGCATTGGTAAAGGAATGGGAATGACCTGATATAACAATATCAACATCATCGTCCAGGCGATTGACAATATCGGCAATTGAGCCATCCAGCGTTCCGATTTCTGCCTCCGTCGGGCCGCCATAGTAGCGCTGACGTGTGCCCTGATGAATAGTTACAATGATTGAATGCACGCCCTGTCTGTGTAATTCAGGGATATAGCTGTTAATGGCATCCGCTTCATCAATAAAGCTCAGGCCCGCCACTCCGGTTGGCGTGACTATGGTCGGTGTCTCTTTTAGAACGGCACCAATAAAGGCAACTTTCATACCCTTTACGCGCCTGATGACATAAGGTTTTAACAGCGGCTTACCCGTTGTGTCATTAATAACGTTGGCTGAAACATAGGGGAATACAGCGCCTTCATATTCTTCTTCGAGGAACGGGCCGGTAACATAGTTGCCACCATTAATCAGGCGCAGCATTTCCTGCTTGCCTTCATCAAATTCATGGTTGCCAAGCGTGCCGATAATATTGCACTTTTGCTGACGGAGGTTGCGCTTCTTATGCTGGGACCTGCGTTTGTGATCTTTGTCATCATCAGATTGCTCGTTATCTGATGCCTCACAATAGTCATTCGCCATCATGTTGAGGAAACTGATTGAGGGTTCATCCTGTAGCAGGGCAGAGACAGGGGGTGAGGCGCCTACCTGATCACCCGCATGAACAATGAAAGCCCCATTTTTTGATTTAGCTTCAGCGGCTTCCAGATAAGCGGCCAGAACAGCGGCACTGCCTACCGGACGCCCGCCTACTTTACGACCGACTGAAAGTTGTCCGTGAAAATCATTGAAGCCGAGAATTTTAAAATGCACCCATGATTCAGGGTTGCTTTTGCTGTTTTGCTTACTATCTAACCAATGCAAAGGCAGGCTTGCAATTTCACGAATGCCTGCGTCCTGTTCCAGCGCATCATTATGATCACGACACTGTTTCGGTGCGGCAGAGGCAAGCGTGCCGATGCTCAATACTAGAGGCAGCATTATGCCTGCCAATAGTGTTTTTTTAGTAATATTCATAGTTATCATTACTCCCTGGGTAATTTAATAATCTAATCATGACAACTAGTAATTGTTGGTTTCTGTCCTTACAGCAATATGTCAGGAAAATTAATCTTTTATGAATCCAGGCACATAAAAATGTCCTGGCAGCGGAGCTAAATGGTTGTTTATAGACTAAAGACTTAAAGTGTTCTGTAAGTTATTTCTTGAAAAATTATTAGCCATCATCAGATGACGGTCATAATTTGCTCAAAAGGATGCTGTCCTCGCTGTTAGCCGGGTATGCAGGGGGTTGTAAGGTGCAGAAGCTGTGTTCAAACTCTGCCCGCTTAAATCCAGTAGATATTTTTAAACTTACTGGAGGTTTTACGGATAACAGTAAAAGCAGGGACTTTATGAATTTTCTCAAACAGGTGAGGGTTATTAATGGTGGGCGGCTGTTTAAAAGAACTGCTCCCGTATTTGTTTACCCACATAAGCATCATCTGTATTTCATATTTCTGTCACATTTTTTTTGTAAGTTCACATCTATCAGTAATTTAAATTTCTGAATAGTGATGGTTGCATTTGTTTTATGCAAGCGACACATCACCATGCCAGTGCGCAGATGCAATAAAAAAATAGAACAGGGAATGTCAGAATGATTATTTTCACTCAAAGCATCGAATGTAAATTACAAAATAACCCTGTTTAAAGCCTGTATTTTGATGAAGCTGGATCCTACGTTGGCTCTGTATTCTATCTGCAAAGTGGATGGCGAATGCTGTGCGTGAGGGTAGTGAAATGATAATTATAAAAATTGGCAAGGTTTATTATGCATAGTGTGAAAAAATATTGTCCGGGACTTATGTTTTCAACCTAGCTGTGTCAATAGCGATGTTGTGGAATGTTGTATTTTTAAACGACATATAAATTTAATGATGTTAACAGTTGGTTTTTATCATTATAAATTGTTTACTGTAACGTTTAACGACTTTTAATAGGGTAAAAAAATGAATCACAAAATATTAATGTTAATCATGTTTTTTGTTCTGTCGAATTCAGCACAAGCTCTAGGGGGTGGGAGTGCCGAAGGAAATATTATTGAATTCAATTTAGAGAATGGCCAAGATAACCTTGGAAACAATCAAGATCTTCTTGTTATCGGTATCGACACATCAAATAATTACATTAATCGTTCTGGCCTTTCTGTGCGCGGGTCGTTTTCATTTCATGATTTTAGTGGGGTATGCACTTCAATGCCATTTATGCGGGCAGTGCTTGATGTGAGTGGTATGTCAAATGATCCGGGTACAAAAATAATGTACTCAATGCTTATGTCCGCCTATTTATTAAAGCTTCCTGTAAAATTAATGTTTCTAGACTGTATGAAAGTTTTTTCTGGCGCAGATGCTGCAAAGATTGAACAAGTGGGTATTATTGTTAGCGATAAAAAATAACAGTGTGAATTATTGTTGTTTCGATCATCACATGAAATATTAAGTTGTTAATACTGCCGTTAGTAAATCACATGAAAACATATATCAAATATTCAGTGTTAATTTTTTTGTTGGGCACTTTAAGTTTAGAGTGTTCAGTAGCAAATGAGAATGCTGTGTTGGAAGGAATATCGGAAAGTTTAAATGATGAAATCATTGATTATAGAACAGGTCAGCTTTATCTGGAAACCTTGGATATAAGTATACCCGGCAACGGAGGTATGGATTTAAATGTTTATCGCTCTTTCGCCAAGGAACCAAGAAAATATTTTACACTTTTACGAAACTGGGATCTTGAGATTCCACGCATTTCAATGCCGGCAAATCACTATGGTGAAACGGTAGGGGGTAGTAGTGGTGGCTCAGGGTTATGTGAAGATCCGAGGCCAAAGAGTTTTAATTATGCTCAATTGTGGAACACGACGATAGATCCACTATTTGATAGTCCTGATTATGCCAGTGGACCCCTTGCATATATGACAAGCGCGCATGAATTGAAAGACTTAAATGTACTATGGCTATCATGGGTTCGATTTCGAGCAAAGCAACTGGAGCTAAAGCTCATTATCCCAGGTGAACCAGTAAGAATTCTTCTCCCAAAGTCGCAAGGTGCAACTGAATATCCAGCAAGTGCAAAATATGTTACCGAGGATCACTGGGTAGTTGAATGTTACGCTTCAATTAACACTAATAACAGGAATGATGGATTTAAGGTGACTTCACCCTCGGGCAAAATATTTATCATGGATCAAATTGCTCGCACACACGGTGATGATGAGTTGGGTTCTTTTAAATGGCTTGGAAACAATACGGCATATGTTTCTAAAATCACAGATCTACATGGTAATACATTAACGTATAATTATGATGTACAAAGAATCGTGGGAATTGTTGGGGGGCCACCAAGACCCAAAACTGATTATTACGCCATACCAAGTACAATAGTACCAACATCTATTATCTCATCAGATGGCAGGGCTGTTACGTTCAAATACAGCGAAGTTGATACGAGTCAATATTATCTGTTGCAGAGTAATGCTATTTCCGAGCCTCCTGTCACGCGTATTGAAAGCAATTCTGGACAGGCGTGGGATTACTCGTATTCAAATGAAAAGCTGATATCTGCGAAAGGGCCAGAAGTAGTGTTGTGGCAATATCAGTACACTGGTCCAGTTATTGGAGAAAGATTTAAACGCTCGTGGTTATCACGTTTATATTATTCAAAGCAACATAAATACTCTATCAATCATATTACAAAAATAATAACTCCAACCGGCTTGAACATTGATTATACCTATCAAACGCACACAGGTGATTTTTGGGGTGGGCCAGATAGCGGAAATAATGTGGTGTCAATTAATACGCGCTCTGTATCGGGAGCCAATCACAAAACAGTGACATGGAACTATGTATTAGGTGCAGACTCTGATTATACCTATCTGAATATTCAGGGCCCGAAAAAAACCAGAAAATATAAATACTATAAAAATTATGCTGACTGGAAATACGGTCGGTTAAACAAATTTGAAATAGCGGATACGGTGTCCTCTGAAATTTTTCATTCGGAAGAATATACGTGGTTAAATAATCAGCAAATAGGTGAGCTATACAAAATCGACAATGAGCAGTTATTACCGCAATCGTTGGAATACCGTGGGGTTATATCGCGACTTAAAATTGATAGCCGATTTACTACGGATTATAGCAATTATGATCAATTTGGTTATCCAAACAATATTAAAGAATCAGGCACAGATTCAAGAACCAAGGTGCAAACATATTATCACAACACAAAAAACTGGATTATTGGTCTATTAGAAGATGAAACTGTATCTGAGTGGAAAATCGACCGAACGTTTAATGTGGATGGTTCTCTAAAAAGTATTAGCAATTTTGGTATTACAGAGAATTATGAATATCATCCTGCGGGTGATTTATGGAAGAAAAAATGGACAAAAGGTGCTGCAGCATATGAGATTCGATATGAGAACTATTATAGAGGGATCCCTCAACTGGAAGTTTTTCCTGATAAAACAACAAAAGGAAGGCGAGTCAATAAGTCAGGTACGATTGCATGGGAAAGGAATGGGCGAAATTTTATAACCCATTATAATTATGATGGCTTAAATAGACTGAAATCGATTATACCACCCCCGCCCTATTTGCAAACAACAATCAACTGGACAGGTTTTACAGAGAAAAATATAACACGAGGTAACTACTTTGAAAATACAGTGCTGGATGGTTTAGGCAACATTATATCTATTGCGCAGGGTGATGTAACAAATCCAGGCGTACGACGTTATCGTAATTTTTCGTATGATTCTGAGGATAAGCAAATATTCAGGTCAAAATGGTCATTGCTTAGCAATGAGACTTCAGGCGTGAGTGTTGACTATGATGTGCTTGGCCGAGTAATCGGCGAGACACAAAAGTCTGGAAATAGTGCAACCACATATACAACATCATATTGTTATTCTCCACGGTGTGGGACCGATATAAAGCATGGTATGCAAGTCTCAAAACCAGACGGGTATTTGTCAAAATACCGATACCGTTCATATGGCGATCCCCTAAAGTTTACAGTTGTTGCAATTGAAGATCAGATTAAATCTGTCCAGCGTGATGGTATTGATGAATACAGGGTGACGGCCATTGAAAGAAATCCATTAGGAGATATTACACGTATTAATCAGGGCGGTAGCTCAAGAATTTATAATTATTACACTGGGCAACGTCTGCTTAAAGATTTTACTCAACCAGAGACTGGTATGCATCATTTTACTTATGATGAAAGTGGGAATTTGAAGACGATGGAAGTGGGGAATTCCGGCGTGACAAATTATTCATATGATGAACTCAATAGGATGGTATTTGTAGGCTATCCAGGAAGCACGCCTGATATTACAAAAAATTACGATAATAATGGAAATCTGATTTTGGTTGATAATGGAGGTACACGGTGGGACTACTCCTATAATGCAATAGATAAACGCCAAAAAGAGACTTTAACCATATCGGAACCTGCTCTAGGTCTTTCCAGTAGATATCAGATAGATTATGTATTTAATCAACAGGGTTCTATGAAAGGCATTGTTTATCCTACAGGTCGAGGCATAGATTATAGCCCTGATGTATTTGGTAAGCCTACAAAAGTAGGTCAGTTTGCACAGAATATACTGTACCATCCAAATGGCATACTAAAACGTTTGGAGTTTTCAAACCAATTAATCCAGTCATATGGATTAAATGAACATGGTTATTTAAATACCATTGCAACAGCAAGCGCAGCTAAAAATATCATTGATTTAAGTTATCAATATAATAGCCGTAATGATATCGTTAAAATTGTTGATTCACTTAGAACAGAAAATTCAAAAGGTATCTCATATGATGGCATAGATCGAGTAAAAAATATAACAGGCCCATCCGCAATGTTATCTTATCAGTACGATTATGACAATTCGGGTAATTTGCTGAAAAAATCACTGGGCGATTCAGTCTATACGTATCAATATGACGTCTTTAGCCAACGATTAAAATCCATTAATAATACACCATTAAGTTTTACCTACGATGAGAAAGGGAATACGACCAATAATGGAATGCTGAATTATGCTTATGATGATGCAAATAATCTTATTTCTGCGGGAGGGTATCAGTATTATTATGATGGCAATGGCAAAAAAACAATTTCACTATCGTCTATGGGGGAGGCCATTATCACCGTATATTCATCAGATGGAACCTTGATGTATAAGGAAAATATTAATTCGGGATTAATTGAAGAAAATTATTATTTGGGGAGATATTTGCTTGGTATATCCAGGACATGCAGAGATGGAGCTGCGATTTCAAATTGTATTTCATTTCCAGTTAAAGGAAGCGACTCTGACCGAGATGGTGTGATTGATAAAAAAGATCCCTTTCCACAAAATTCAAAATACTCTCATGATGTTGATGGTGATGGGCTGCCAGATGAATGGGAAGCGTTATTTGGCGGGATCGGTATGATAGCGACAGATGACATCGACCTGGATGGCTTAACCAATATGCAGGAATATGAGAATGGTACTGATCCGAATATTTCAGACATGGATGGTGATGGAATGTTAGACGGAGAGGAGGTATTGCAGGGACGTAATCCTCTTATTAATGAGCCTGTGATGTTAGAAGTGATAAATTCCATTATCCTGGATTAAGTTATTATGAAAATAATAAGTTCAAGTAACGGCGTCTTTTTGCATCTCAAAAGATCGTTCGTGATATTTTTTTCTGTTTTGTCATTGGTATTACCGCAAATAATATATGCCGCCTGTAATAGCGAGCCGATTACTCAATATAACGCGGTAGCTGGTGAAACGTTCAGGTTTCCATTTCTTCCGGCTACTTGTGCCACCTATCCTACTGCGCCAACTTGCCAGGTTAAAATACTTTCAGGCCCAGGATATATGAATGGTATCTATTATGAATGGACGCCTGCAAATTCCGACGTTGGCCCGCACAAACTTAGTATATATTCAACTTTTGGATATACATATTGTATAACTGTCGTTGCTTCTAACAAGCCGCCAACAATTACCACTACTCCTTCGACTGCCGTGCCACAGGGAATTATGTATCTATATGATGCTGACGCCTATGATCCTGATGGTGATCCAGTTACGTTTAGCTTAATAAATCCACCTGAAGGAATGAGGTTGAATTCAACCACAGGAAGACTGGAATGGATGTCGTTGGTTACAGGTATATTCCCAGTCACTATCGAAGCAAGGGATAGCAATAATGCAAGTGTGCAGCAAACGTTTTCAATTGTAGTGGGTAATCCTGTGCAAACTTCATGCACTGGCGTTAATAGTGCTACAGGGCATCGAAACTATATTGTTAATGTTGGGGAATCTGTCTTTAGAACAATTGTTGGTGATCCAACGTATTTGCCATGTGACCGGCCTGTGTCAAATAACACACAACCGAGTTGTATGTTGATATTGCAGAGCGGGCCTTCCGGATCTCATGTTAGTCCAGAAACGGGAACGTTTGAATGGGTTCCATCAGCAGGTCAGGAAGGTTCGCACTATATTAAAATTCAAACTTCAATAGCGAATTTTACTTCATCATCAACAATGTGTATCGAAGTGCAGGGAAATAAAGCCCCCTCCATTGCTTCTTTGCCATCTACAGAAGTGCTGCTGGGGAGTCCCTATACATACCAGGTTCAGGCCAGTGACCCGGAATCACAGGTACTTTCTTACCAATTAATTACCGGACCACCGAGCGGCGGCGTATCCGTTAATGCGTCATCGGGTCTACTTAGCTGGACGCCGCTAAATACCGGAGTATTCAGTCTAACCGTCGCCGTAACAGATGGCTTTGGCGGCAGGGATGAGCAGTCATTTACTGTCTTTGTTTATGATATACCCCCGGTAATTCCTGTTGTTACGATAGCTGATCGTATTAAAGACATTCCTGCCGGTGCGAGTGATATCGTTTTTGTCCATACCGACATCAGCGGAACACCAGTCGTCACCACTGATAGTGCAGGTAATATATTGGGTACGGCAAGTTATTACCCGTTTGGTGATAGAAATAATTTGACAGGGAGTACGGAGACTGACCCAACAGGATTTTCAGGTCAAACCTATGAACCAGAGTCAGGTCTGGTGTATGCAGGCAGCCGCCACTATGATCCCTTTGTCGGTCGGTTTATGGCAGTCGATCCTGCAGGATTTGATGTAGCTGACCCCCATAGTTTTAATCTCTATGCCTATGCAAATAATAATCCCTATAAATATATTGACCCGGATGGAGAAAGCCCGGTTGATGTCTTCTTTCTTGCGATAGATACGGTTAAACTGGCACAAGCACTTTATAGCGGCATTGGTATCGGTAGTGCGGCCGCAGATTTTGCCGCCAGCGTGGCTGGTGTTGCGATTCCTGTACCGGGAGTCGGGCAATTACTAAAGGGAACGCGATTTTTTAGATTTGGCCGGGGTGTTGCAAAAGGCGTAAAGAATACAACCATCCTTGGTGAAAATATGATGCGAAGGGTAATTCCTTATGCGGAGAAAACTGGAGCACGAACACTACCTTTTGGGACAACAATAGAAAAATGGGCAAAGCTCACACCAAAGCAACGATGGAAGTTGAACGATGGAGCTTTAAGAAAACGAATAAATGAAGGCGATAACTTCAAATATATTGGGCGCGATCCAGGAAGAAACCCCATTGTAAGGAAGAAGTTTGATCTAACCGGTTCAGAATTGCTAAGGCTAAAAGATAGGGGTATATCGTATAAAACAGTTGCTCCTTAAATAGAAGTGAAAACAGTTTATTTACGCAGGAGTGATCAAAAAATGAATCAACATGGTTGGGAAAAATTGTTGTGTAATTACTTCTACCCAGTTTGTTTGGAGGTTCTTTCTGCGTACTTTTCAGAATATGGATTTGTCCCAGAGAAAAACAAGATTGGTGGCGTGACCTTTCGAAAGCACGATGTATTTGTTGAAATAAGTTATGACCCAGAAACATATCCGAGATACTCTCTTACTGTGGTGGTTGGTATCGGTGCCGGGTCATATGATGACTGGGGAAGATTTACGGGTGTTCCAGTTTGGAGCATCCTTGCGAAGGATGGTGTTAGTAGTAAATTTTCAATATGGACATTTTCCAATAAAAATGAACTAAGAAACATGCTAAGTAAAATAAGGGCTATGGTTTTGGATAAATACATCAAGCCATTATGGGAAGATAGGGTGAAATTAGAGCAAGAGATAAAAAAATTTGTCGCGATATAATTTCTTGTTGCAAAGGGAGACCGTGTGAATTAACAATTTTTTTCATGGAATAATAGTTTCCTGTCCTCCCTTTTTTTTGCGTTTAGTTTTATAGTAATGTTTGAAGTTCCTGCAGCCGGGTAACAGGTTCCTGACAGGCCTGGCCGTTGCAAACATAGGCAATAACGCCATTGGCCCGGGATGGTCGTCCGGCCAGGGCTTCAGGCAAAATCTGACAGTCGCAGGGGATGGCGAGACAAAGATTTTGGGGGCTGTAAAGGGTGTTTGTTTTTTCCTGCCATGCCTGCATCGCCTGTTTTTCGCCACGAATAACAATGCAGGTGGGGGGGAAGCAATAATCTTCCAGCGCATGTAAAAGCGCGCAATGGGCGTAGGGCAGTTGACGGATATTCTGCCAGGCATAGCGCAGAATGTTTTCACTGATATCAAGGTAGTGATTATTCGCTAACAGGTGACCAAGTCGGCCGAAGACGTTGGCGGCAACGGCATTACCTGAGGGCATGGCTTCATCCTGCAGGGGTTTGGGTCGATGAATGAGTGACTCATGATCATCGGCGGTAAAATAGAAGCCGCCCTGTCGTTGATCATAAAAATGTTCGACGACAATCTCGGCCAGCTCCAGCAGCCAGAGCATGTCCTGATCGCGCCATTGCGCCTGTAACAGCTCCAGCAGAGCGTCCATGAGAAATACATAGTCGTCCAGATATGCGGATAACTGCGCCCGATTATCTTTGTACGACACTCGCAGGCGTTGATCGATATAAAGTTTCTGATAAATGAAGTCCGTTGCCTTTTGTGCCGAGGCGATTAAATCTGGGCGTTGCAGTCGTCGTCCGGCGCCGGCCATGCCTTTTATCATCAGGCCGTTCCAGGCGGTAAGGATTTTTTTGTCGAGTGCCGGCGGGATACGTTGTTGACGGTGGTTGAATAGTTTTTTGCGCGCGCTATCAAGGTGTGCCTGTGCTGTTTCTGTGCTGATATTCAGCGTGAGGGCGGCCTGTTTGATGTCGGCAACGATATTCAAATGCCAGCGATCTTCAAAATTGGCGGGGTCTGACAACCCGTAGACAATTTCGTTGACTGCGTATTCCTCTTGGCTCAGGCGTGAGCGGATCTGGGCGGGTGTCCAGACATAGAAGCGGCCTTCCTCGCCCTCACTGTCGGCATCCAGGGCGGACCAGTAGCCGCCTTCGGCTGACTGCATTTCCCGTATTACCCAGTCTGCGGTTTGGCCTGCGATGCGGCGGAAAAAAGCATTGTCAAAGGCGCAGCCGGCATCGGCATAAAGGCCGATCAGGGAAGCGTTGTCATAAAGCATCTTCTCAAAATGCGGTATGATCCATTTTTCATCCACGGAATAACGGTAGAAGCCGGCGCCCAGTTGATCATAGAGGCCGCCCTTTGCCATAAGGCGCAGGCTTAGCTCCAGCATTTTTCGCACATTTTGATCTTCCTGCGTGTTTGTCTTTGTTGCAGCCCAGTGGCGTAGCAGGCGTTCAAGATTAGTCGGATGCGGGAACTTGGGTGCCTGGCCGAAACCACCGAAATGGTGATCAAAACTGGCGCCCAGTTCCTGCCTGGCCTGATCCAGCGGCAGGCTGTCGAGCGTGCCTGCGGCGACGGGATCAGCCGGATTCAGATTGCCCAGGGCTTCGCGCAAAGCCTGATTCTGCTCGCGGATGGCGGCGGGATGAGCGTGATAGAATTCAGCTATGTGCTGCAATACCTCAGGAAAAGAGGGCATGTTGTGGCGGGCCTGATTGGGAAAGTAAGTGCCGGCGAAAAAAGGTGTATGATCCACCGGGTTCAAAAAGATCGTCAGTGGCCAGCCGCCTGCGCGCTGATTGAGGAGCTGGTGCGCCGTTTGGTAAATTTTGTCAAGATCCGGGCGTTCTTCACGATCTACCTTGATATTAACGAACAGATTGTTCATGAGTTCGGCGATGGCAGGATCGGCAAAGGATTCATGTGCCATCACATGACACCAGTGGCAGGCTGAATAGCCAATTGAGAGCAGGATGGGCCGATCGCGTTTTTTTGCTAGTGCCAGCGCGGTGGGATTCCAGGGGTGCCAGTCCACCGGATTGTGGGCATGTTGCAGCAGGTAGGGGCTGGTTTCAGCGGCAAGGCGATTTGATTTTGGGGTCGTCATGATTGCTTGAACCTTTATAATAAGCGGCTGCGTAAATGTGTGCAGTCACGATAACTATAATGCAGGGAAATTCTGTTTGAGTCTTCGATTCGTAAACTTTTCGTGTTGATTGCCGTTCGACAGATTTGTCCCGGGCTGCAGGGTGGATAATTGTGTACGTGAATAGTCGTTGGAATCATGCGGGAAAATAACCTGAAACCTTAATGTGTCATACTTTACCCTTAACAGGCTCCGGGCAGATGGAATTAATTAACATTTTCCTGAACGGGAGAATATGAGCCTGTATGTGTTGAATAAAAATAATCCGGAAAAATAGTGAAAGACACCATATTGCCTGAATTACGGCTGAAGAAAAACGAAGAACGACGACTGCGGGCAGGTCACCTCTGGGTTTACAGCAACGAGGTGGACACGGCGGTGACACCATTGAAAGCGTTTACTGCAGGGCAGCAGGTAAAAGTGTGTGATCAGCGGGGAAATACCCTGGGTTTTGCCTGTGTCAATCCCAATACCCTGATTTGCGCGCGTTTGTACAGCTTTGGCCGCCATCCGAAACTCGATGCCGGCTTGATAAAAGATCGCCTGGCGACCGCTCTGGTCTGGCGGGCGGAGTATTTTGATGAACCCTGTTATCGCTGGGTTTACGGTGAGAGCGATGGTCTGCCGGGACTGGTCATCGATCGTTATTTTGACGTGCTGGTCGTGCAGATCACCAGCGCCGGGATGGAGCTGCTAAAAGAAGCCATACTGGACGCCTTAACCGGGCTGGTAAAAGTTCGCGTGGTATTGCTGAAAAACGATACCCCGGCGCGGGTCCTGGAAGGACTGACCAGTGACACTGAAACGCTGTTCGGCAATTTACCGGATAGTATTGATGTGGTTGAGAACCGGGTGCGTTTTAACGTGCCGCTGGCAGGCGGGCAAAAAACCGGCTGGTATTATGATCATCGGCTCAACCGCCAGCGCCTGTCCACCTATGCCAGGGACAAACGTATTCTCGATGTGTTCAGTTACGTGGGAGCCTGGGGTATCCAGGCACTGAATGCGGGGGCGCAAAGTCTGCTCTGCGTGGATGCTTCAAAAACATTTCTGGATGTAGCCGCGAAAAATGCGCAACAAAACGGCTATGCCGACGCTATCGAGACGCGAGTGGGGGATGCTTTTGAGGTATTGAAACAGTTGCAGGCTGAGAATCGTCGCTTTGATATTGTTATCCTGGATCCGCCGGCATTTATCAAACGGCGCAAGGATATGCGCGAGGGCAGCCAGGCCTACCAGCGCATCAATCGGTTAGCGATGAAATTGCTGGATGTGGGGGGGCTGCTGGTATCGGCTTCCTGTTCCCATCATCTGTCTGCCGGGCAACTGGAAAGCGAGATTCGCAAGGCGGCAATGAAAAATCGTCAGCCGCTGCAGATTATTGAACAGGGATATCAGGGACCGGATCATCCGCGCCATCCTGCCATGCCGGAAACCGAATATCTGAAAGCCTTTTTCTGCCGGTTATTGCCGGGATACTGAATTTTATTTGCTCTCTGTGCATAGTTATACCTTAAGGAGTAACGATGGTAGTTAATTTTGATCCGGTTGCGGCATCAGTCTTTGGCCTGAAAATCCACTGGTACGGCTTAATGTATTTGCTCGCTTTTCTATCGGCCTGGAAACTGGGGCGGGTTCGCGCGGCAAAGCCGGGGTCAGGCTGGACGACTGAGCAAATGGACGATTTGCTGTTCTATGCCGGGCTGGGGGTGATTCTCGGCGGGCGTATCGGCTATGTCCTGTTTTATAATTTTCCCGCCTTTGCCGAGGATCCGTTGCTGTTGTTCAAAATCTGGCAGGGAGGCATGTCGTTTCACGGTGGTTTTCTTGGCGTAATGCTGGCCTCCTGGTTTTTTGCCCGCAAATACCACAAGGTCTATTTTTCCGTGGTGGATTTTGCCGCGCCGCTGGTACCCTTGGGTCTGGGAGCCGGGCGCATCGGCAACCTGATCAACGGTGAGCTGTGGGGCAAGCCCACGGATCTGCCCTGGGGCATGATTTTTCCCGCTGCCGGGAATATTCCCCGTCATCCTTCACCCTTGTATGAGGCTTTTTTCGAAGGACTGGTGCTGTTTATTATCGTCTGGTGGTTTTCTTCTCGCCCGCGTCCGCGGATGGCAGTATCGGGCGTATTTGCCCTGTGCTACGGCATTTTCCGCTTTGCCGTCGAATTTGTGCGTCTGCCGGATGCTCAACTTGGTTATCTGGCCTGGGGCTGGCTGACTATGGGCCAGATTCTGTCCCTGCCGCTGATTCTGACCGGCATTATTCTGCTGATATTAGCTTATAGAAAACCAGCCGATCCCCGAGGCTAAAAAATACAGTAAAAAAAAACACTTTAACGGCTGTGGTCAGGCAGGTATATTGGATCCATAAGAATGTGAGTGTTTATAAAATAAGGGGATGGATAATGCGGTTTATTCAACGATTGACCCTGCTGATACTGCTGAGTTTTTTTTTACAGGGCGCTGCAGTCGCGGGAGAGTTGCGTGGTTTTATTCTGGCAGAGCGCAGCCACAATAGTTTGGGCCGGGTGAATGAGGCGGTACTGGAAAAGCTGCAAAAAAATGGGTTTGAAATTCTGGGCGATTACAGTCCGGAAGAAGGCGTCAATATTTTTGTTATTAGCAACCGCGAGTTAAAGCGGACCGCAGCAAAAAGTGAGTTCGGTGGTTTCGGTGCGGTAATCCGAGTTTCGGTTGCCCGGGTTACGCTGAAGGATGGGCGCAAGGAAATACAGGTTGCGTATAATAATCCTGAATATATGGCGCTGGCCTATCGGCTGGGCAGTCGTCTGACATCGCTCAAGGCTAAACTGAAAAAGACGCTGGGAGCGGTGCAGGAGTTTGGCGGTGCAGTGGATGAGAATGCGCTGCCGGATTACAATTATACTATCGGTCTGGAAGGCTTTACCGGTTTTTTTGAGCTGGCCACCTTTGGCAGTTATCGCGAAGCCGTGAAAATGGTTGAGAGCAATCTGGCCAAAGGCCGCTTTGGTATCTCCCAGATCTTCCGGCTGGATATTCCCGGCAGGAAACAGACTCTGTTTGGCCTGGGTATGAAAGCCGATGTAAAAGAGCATCCCTTTCTTAATGACAAGTATGTCATGGATATTATTGACCACCAGCAGCCTCGACGTTATCCGCATTTGCCTTATGAGATCCTGGTGATCGATAATCGTGTGATCGCCATGCATCCGCATTTTCGTATCGCTATCAACTTCCCGGACCTGCATATGTTTGGTGAGCATGGTTTTGGCCGTATGATCCAGTTACCCTATGTTTATGAGGAATATATTACCCGCGCCATCGGCGGACAGTGGCCGCCGGAAGATGACTGGTAAAATCCTCCTGAAATACCGTTTGCAGGAAATTTGAGTGAAGCAATACCTGGATCTGATGCGCCATGTTAAACAACAGGGCGTGAGAAAAGAAGATCGTACCGGTACCGGTACGATCAGTGTTTTCGGCTACCAGATGCGCTTTGATCTTGGCGCCGGCTTTCCCCTGGTAACGACCAAGAAACTGCACCTGCGATCGATCATCCACGAATTGCTCTGGTTTCTCAGCGGTGATACCAATATAAAATATCTGCAAGACAACGGTGTCAGAATTTGGGATGAGTGGGCCGATGAACAGGGTGAGCTGGGGCCAGTTTATGGCTCACAGTGGCGCTCATGGCCGACAGCCGATGGTCGTCACATTGATCAGATCAGTCGGCTTATTGAACAGATCAAAAATAATCCGGATTCGCGCCGCCTGATTGTTAGCGCCTGGAACGTGGCCGAGATTGAAAACATGGCGTTGCCGCCCTGTCACGCTTTTTTCCAGTTCTACGTTGCCGAAGGCAGGTTGTCCTGTCAGCTTTATCAGCGCAGTGCGGATATTTTTCTTGGCGTACCCTTCAACATTGCTTCCTATGCCCTGCTGACCATGATGGTGGCCCAGGTTTGCGGCCTTGAAGCCGGTGACTTCGTACATACCCTGGGCGATGCGCACCTGTATTCCAACCACCTGCAACAGGCAGACGAGCAGTTGTCGCGCACAGCTTATGCATTGCCACAGATGAAGATTAATCCTGATGTAAAAGATATCTTTGATTTTACATTTGAAGACTTCGAACTACAGAATTATCAATGCCATCCGCACATCAAGGCACCGGTGGCAGTTTAAGCAAAACCTTTCGTTTCCTGAAT
>VAPL010313512.1_pt1 | contig 21409 bp, 25 predicted proteins | sample 3395061 | NCBI WGS metagenome assembly VAPL01 (sample SAMN08290444, study PRJNA428436) | hydrothermal vent metagenome | isolation source: Deep-sea hydrothermal vent chimney 2 | place: Pacific Ocean: Juan De Fuca Ridge | depth 2182 m m | reverse complement strand
GATCGACAGGACTTCGCATTGACGGCTCAAACTGAGATCCGGGTGGTCGCGCTGGATCATCGTCTTGCGCTCTCCCCGGCTCATCGCTTGAGCCCTTTGGCTAAAAAATCCCGTTCCACCGTCAATTGGCCGATCTTGGCGTGAAGATCGTGAACCTCGTCTTCATGGTCCCGGCGGGTATGGCCCGAGCCGTTCGAGAACACCTTACCCAAGCCGTCCATCGCCTGGCGCTTCCACTGGCTCACCTGATTCGGATGTACCTTGTGTTTAGACGCGATCTCCTGGATCGTCAGATCACCCCGCAACGCCTCAGGCGCAACGCGAGCCTTGAAATCTGCTGTAAACCGTCGTCGTGTCGTCATCTTCGCATTCCTCCGTTATCCGGCGGAATACACCTTAGCTCACTGTCCGACTTTCTGGGACCATCTCACCGGGAAATATCTTGTTGTTCGGAGATTTGTTTCCTTCCGCTAATCGTAGAAAAGCGGTCATAATCAGGTGATGCAACATAGGGTGGCTTTTAGCCAGTTACGGACAAAGCAAGGCGCAAGGAGCGCTCCTTGGTATTATTTTCTACAGAAGTTTCCAGCCATAGATAAGCGTCATTCCAAGAGTATAGACAGCGAGGAGAACAACATTAATTGGGTTTCCAGAAAGCTTGGGCGTTTTGATATTTGACACATTCAAGGCCGCGAGTCCCAGTCCGCTGGCATAGAGAATTACAGAAAAAACTCCTGAACTAAACAGGCCTTCAAATAGAAATATGAAAACGAGTATTATGTTGTTGTTATCAATAGCCAACCCGATGTATTTGGATCCGTCAGCAAGACCAAAAGTACTAAAATAGCTCAATCTTATCGCTCCGGCTGCAAGCATTAGAAATGCTCCAGGCAGAAATACAGGGTCGAATTTTCCATAGCTTAGAAGAAGAATGGCAGGCGTGACGCCATAGCTCACGATATCTATCAGCACATCAAGCTGCCCACCAAACAATCGGTCTGAACCAGTCCGCCCCTTCATCCTGCGTGCAATGAGCCCATCGGCCCAGTCAAAAGCAACGGCCCAGATCATTCCTATCATTGCAGCAGAATAAACACCTAAAATAATGAAGTATATTGCAAGAATTGTGCAACCAAGTCCTGCGAGAGAACAAATATTTGGAAGATCCCAGACATAAGAAAGAATAGATTTAGGTTGTTCTTCTTGAGGATCAGAGTTTTCAGTTGTCATTGCAGGTCCTACAAACGAGGGGGCTATCAATTTTATTATATTTCGACTATGTTGCGCGCTTTCTTACATCGAAAATTATTTAGGCAAAGGTTCAAAATAATAATGATTGTCTATACCGTTGGCACTTTTGATTTGTTGCATGTGGGGCATTTGGCCTTGTTAAGCCACTGTAGAACTTTGGGTGATGTGGTTGCGGTTGGCGTTGCTTCCGATGAGGTAGTAAACCTTTATAAGCCCGATGTACCTGTTATTCCGCTTAATCAACGAATGGAAATGCTGGAAGCTTTGCAGTGTGTCGACATTGTGCGCCCTTACCATGAACTTGAATATGTATCGGGTTGCAAGGAATTGAATGCTGATATTTTCGTGATCGGAGAAGATTGGGGCAGCAAACCGCATAATCTTGACGTGGAATCATATTTAGAGGCAGCAGGAAAGCAAATTGTTCAAGTTTGCTATAATCCCCGAACCTCATCGACGAAAATTAAGCAACTAGTCATCGCTCAGAATCACACAGGCTTACGTGCTGCATAGCTTGGAGATTGCCCTTATGTTGCGCGGTCACCCGTTTGGGGTTACCTCTGACCAAGGGGTTGATGGAGCGGCATAACGGGACTTTGGAAATCAACAGCGAGAAAGGCCACAGCAAGTTGATAACCGTGACTTTCCTCAAGGAATGTGTTGGTCAGAATGTCTGAGTTGGGTCAGAAGGGGAAGGGGGCATCTGTCTTAATACAGGTCCGCTTTACACCCGAGAGGGGCTCAAAAAGAAACCCAGAATAAGAACGAGTTATATTGACCTAAATATCAATACCGGGAGGAGGTTACCGGATGGGTCGGGGGCAGGGAGGGCCTCAACAACTGTTTTGGTGATGTTGCCTTGCTTGTTTGGAAGTAGTGGTGGCATCTGATTATCTCAAAAAGTAAGGGAAAAGTAAGGCTTACTTTAGAACTAAAACAGTATTGCCGTCTATATGTTTAGAGGTGGGACATCTAAAACCCCTTATTTTCTGCTGTATTTTTGGGATTTTTGTTCTAGGCTTAGAACTAGGTAAGGTAAGGCACTCTAGATTTCTAATCTTGAGGTTGCAGGTTCGAGTCCTGCCGGGGTCACCAGTTTCGCTATTCAGGAATATAGCTCATCGGGGTCTATTTCCGGTTCGGCGATGGTCACGGCCTTGCCGTCGCGGGCGGCGTTATAGAAACAGCTGCGCCGTCCGGTATGGCAGGCGACGCCCCGCTGATCGACTTGCAGCAATATGGTGTCGGCGTCGCAATCCCAGCGCAACTCGATCAGTTTCTGAACCTGACCGGAGGTTTCGCCCTTGCGCCACAGCTTTCCCCGCGATCTGGAAAAATAGCAGACCCGACCCGTTTTCAGGGTTTCGGACAAGGCCTCGGGGTTCATCCAGGCCATCATCAACACCTCGCCGCTATCGTGCTGCTGGGCGATTGCCGGGACCAGTCCGGTCGAATTGAAATTTATAGATTGCACGATGGCGTCTGCGGTGTCGGGCATGACAGGGGTTCCGTTGCGGCTTGCTGTGACAGTTTAAACCTTTATCGAATAAGGCATTTCCGGTAAATTACAAAACATTCTGATTGTACGGGGCCTATCGCCAATGACCAAAAAAGCCGACGGCCAGGACCAGCGCCGCCACGCCAGGGTCGCCGACCCGGATATGCGCCTGAAGATCGGCGGCAAGACCTACCGGTCCGTTAACTGGAGCCTGGGAGGCATTCTGGTCGATAATTACCAGGGCGAATTAAGCGCCGGGTCGCTGTTGACTATCACCGAAATCGGCCCGGTCGGCGCAAGGAAAATGACCACCGTCGATATTCGCGCCAGGGTTATTCGCGCCGATGCCGGGGCCGGGTATCTGGCCGTGCAGATATTTGAAATAGACACCCCGGCCTATGCCGTGTTTCAGGAATTGATGAACAAGAGGATGCTGCTGGTCAGGGGCGCCGACCGGACAGGCAATCGACCAGGGCCCGGGCGTTCGCCCGCAGCAACGTAAAATACATCTCCGGGCCGGCCGGTATCCGGGTGCCCAGCGGGTCCAGCGTGCCGATGCGGGCGTTCCTGACATTTTCGACAATCACGTCAAGGCGGCGCGGGTCGACCTGCGGTCCGGCGAACAGGCAGGACACCCCGCCAGCCGACATCAGTTTCCCAAGATCGGCGATGCGCCGGGCGCCGGGTTGGCGGTCCGGGCCGGCCGTTACCACCCCGGCGATATTCAGCCCGAAGGCTTCGGCCAGATGGCGGTAGGCGTCGTGATAAACAATAAACGGTTTTGCCCTGACCTTCCGCAGCAGGCCTTCCAGTTCGGCCTGAAGGGCGGCCAGCCGACGCCTTAATTTCGCGCCGTTGCGGCGGTACAGCGCGGCATTTGCGGGATCGGCGGCGAGCAATCGCGCCACCGCCGTTTTCACCATGTCACTGGCCCTGACAGGCGATAGCCAGATGTGCGGGTCGGCTTCCTCTTGCCCTTGGCCCGTAAAAGTCACGATGTCCGCCGTATCGGCCAGGGATTGCAGTGGTTTGATCAGGAAATTTTCCATGCCCGGGCCGATCCAGAAAATAATATCGGCCTTGCTAAGTTTGCGGGCGTCGGATGGTTTCAGGCTATAGGCGTGGGGCGAAGCGCCGCCGGAAACGATCAGAGTCGGCCGAGAGCCGGTTCCCTGCATCAGGTTCGCAATCAGCGAATGCAGCGGCTTGATGCTGACGGCGACGGCCAGGGCGACCGGATTTTCCTGGCTATGGCCGGCGCCGCTTAGCGTTATCAGAAGCAGGCCGGCGAACGGCAATGTCCGACAGGCGAGGGCGAAAAATCTCAACACATGACGTCCGGATAATAAAGGTATGGCAAGAGCGAAAATGAAACGTTATATTATAACATAATTGAGTCAAGCCAGAACCAGCATGATGCCGAAAATTTTCAAGCAGCCAGATCACAATCATTCGCACTGCGTCGAAAGAGCCCTGGATAAGGCGATCAGGTTATGCGCCAGACAGGATGTCCGCCTGACCAAATTGCGGACCCGGGTGCTGCAATTGATCTGGCGCAGCCATCGACCGGTCGGCGCCTATGAACTGCTTGACATGCTGCGCGATGAACGCCGTTCGGCGGCGCCGCCGACAGTTTACCGGGCCCTCGATTTTCTTATTGAACACGGGCTCGTCCACAAGATCGAAAGCCATAACGCCTATGTCGGATGCAGCGGCGCGGCGGGCCGGGGCCATCCTTCGCAGTTTCTGATCTGCCGCCGCTGCGGCGTCGCCGCCGAAATGACCGACCCGCGGATCGACGAGGCAATTGGCGAGCTGGCCGCCGAGGCCGGTTTCAAGGTCTCGGGCCGGACCATCGAAGTCGAAGGATATTGCCCCGATTGCCGGACCGTCGGCGATGTCTGAGGACATCCTGATCGAGGCTTCCGGCATCGATGTCTGGTATGCCGGGCGGGCGGTCCTGAAAAATGTCGAGGCCAGGGTCGGCGGCGGCCAGATTGTCACCCTGATCGGCCCCAACGGGGCCGGCAAAACGACGATGATTAAAGTAATGCTGGGGCTGATCCGGCCCCGGAACGGGGTGGTGCGGCGCCGTCCCGGACTGCGGATCGGCTACATGCCGCAACGCCTGAGCATCGACCCATCATTGCCGCTGACGGTCAATGGTTTCCTGGATCTGGGGCTTGGCGGAAACCGGGCGAAAGAGGGCCGCCGCCGGCAGGCGCTTATGGAAGTCGGCGTCGAACGGGTCGCCGACAGTCCCATTCAGGGTATTTCGGGGGGCGAGTTGCAACGGGTGCTGCTGGCCCGCGCCCTGTTGCGCGATCCCGACCTGCTAGTGCTTGATGAACCGGTGCAGGGCGTCGATTTAGGCGGTCAGGCCGAACTGTATGCCCTGATCCGCCGCCTGCGGGACGATCGCGGCTGTGGTGTGCTGATGGTTTCTCATGATTTGCAAATGGTCATGGCGGCGACCGATCATGTGGTCTGTCTTAATCATCACGTCTGTTGCGCCGGCCACCCGGAAACGGTCAGCCGCCACCCGGAATTCGTCTCGTTGTTCGGCGGCGAAATCGCCGCAGAACTCGCCATCTATCATCATGACCACGATCACGACCATGATCTTCATGGCGATGTGGCGCCCCATGCCGATGGATGATTTCTTGATTCGCGCCACCCTGGCCGGCCTTGTCGTGGCCGCGATTTCGGGCCCCCTGGGGTGCTTCGTGGTATGGCGGCGGATGTCCTATTTCGGCGCCACGTTGTCTCATTCGGCGTTACTCGGCATCGCCCTTGGATTGCTCCTGGGCATTTCGCCGCTGTTCGGCGTCGCCGGGGTCGGCATCGCCATGGCGCTGATATTGTCGGCGGGTTCCGGCGGTTCCGGGGCGCGGCATTTAAGCGAAGACACCCTGCTTGGCATTTTCGCCCACGGCGCGCTGGCGCTGGGGCTGGTTCTGATTGCCTTGCTCGACACCGTCCGGTTCGACCTGATGGCTTACCTGTTCGGCGATATTCTGGCGGTCGGTAAAACCGATCTTTACTGGCTGTTCGGCGCCGCTGTCGTTATCGGCGCGGTCCTGTTGTCGATCTGGCGACCGCTGCTGACGCTGACCGTGCATGCCGAACTGGCCCGGGTCGAGGGCGTCGATGTCGATCGGGTGCGTCTGCTGTTCATGCTGCTGCTGGCCGCCCTGGTGGCCCTGGCCATGAAGGTTGTCGGCGTGTTGCTGGTGACCTCGCTGTTGATTATCCCGGCGGCGGCGGCCCGGCCGCTGTCGCGCAGTCCCGGACAGATGGCGCTGCTGGCCGCCGTTTGCGGCGGCATTTCCGTATTGGCCGGACTATCGGGATCATATTATTTTGACACCCCATCGGGGCCGTCCATCGTCGTCGCGGCGATGATATTGTTTGCCCTAAGCCGAACATTTTCTAGGCAGCGTTAAGGCGGGCCAGTCCCTTGTCCAGGTCGGCGATCAGATCGTCCGGGTCTTCCAGTCCGGCGTGAATGCGCAGCAATTGCCCGGTTGACGATATGCGTTTCGGGGCCTGGCCATAGGTCATGACAAGGCTTTCGAAACCACCCCAGCTATAGCCCATGGGGAACAGTTCCATGTTGTCCAGCATGGCCGCCACGGCGGCCTTTGAATAGCCTTCCTGCAGCACCAGCCCGAACAGCCCCGAGGCGCCGCCGAAGTCCCGTTTCCAGATATCGTGGCCGGGGCAGGACGGCAGCGCCGGATGCAGCACGGTCGCGACTTCTGGGCGTTCGGCCAGCCAGTTGGCCAGGATCAGCCCGGTTTGCTGGTGCCGGTCCAGCCGGGCCGCCATCGAGCGCAGCCCGCGCAAGGCCAGATAGCAATCATCGGGGGCGGCGTGGAAGCCGATCGACGAGCATTCCTCCCTGACCGCCAGGATGGTTTCCTCGTTGCCCGTGATGCTGCCCATCATCAGGTCGGAATGACCGCCGATGTACTTGGTTACCGCCTGGACGGATATATCGACGCCGTGGTCGAGCGGACGGAAAAAGTGTCCGGCCGACCAGGTGTTGTCGATGATGGTAATGATTCCCCGGTCCCTGGCCAGCGCCGCCATGGCCGGCACGTCCTGGACCTCGAAGGTCAGGGAGCCCGGCGATTCCAGAAACAGTATTTTGCTGTTGTCGCGGAACAGCCCGGCGATGCCGGCGCCGATCATCGGGTCGTAGTAGGTTGTCTCAATATGATAGCGCGACAGTTTGCTGTCGCAAAATCGCCGGGTCGGGCCATAGACGCTGTCGGGGACCAGCAGGTGGTCGCCGGCTTGCAAAAACGTCAGCAGCGGCGCCGTCACGGCGGCCAGCCCGGAACATACGGCGACGGTGCGAAAGCCGTTTTCCAGTTCGCTGACGGCGTCTTCGAAGGCGAACGTGGTGGGGGTGCCGCGCAGGCCGTAGGTAACCCCGTCGAACGGCTTGCGGCTGGCTTCTTCCATCGCCGCGACGCTTGGATACAGGATCGTCGAGGCGTGATAGACCGGTGGATTGACGATGCCGTGATGGTTTTCCGGATGGCGTCCGGCGTGCAGCAGCTTTGTTTGTCTTTTCATGGTTCGTTTGAATCCGTTTATGGCGGTGAAAAATGGCGGTGACCGAAAGCCCCATAATGAACTTATAGGGTTATTCAAAGGCGCCGGGATGAAAAAAATTGCATGCTCTGAAGTTATATCCTTGTTAGATAAGATTGTTTCATGTTTACATGCGTAAGCTTTATTGTTCCGGTACAATTTGGTGAGGTTACCGTAGGGGTATCGGACAAGCTGTCCAAATAATCAATCAATCCACCAGGGAGAGAATATGATGAAGAAATCAGTTAAACTAATATCCGCCGTCGTGGCGGCCGCTTTCGTCAGCACCGCCGCCAACGCGGGCACCTTGGATGACGTCAAGGCCAAGGGTTTCCTGCAATGCGGCGTCAGCCAGGGACTGGCCGGCTTCTCTAATCCGGACGCCAACGGCAACTGGACCGGCCTTGATGTCGATGTTTGCCGCGCCGTCGCCGCCGCCATCTTCGGCGATGCCAGCAAGGTCAAGTATTCGCCGCTTTCGGCCAAGGAACGCTTCACCGCGTTGCAGTCCGGCGAAATCGATATGCTGTCGCGCAACACCACCTGGACCGCGACCCGCGACACCGCCCTGGGCCTGAACTTTGCCGGCGTCGATTATTACGACGGTCAGGGCTTCATGGTTCGCAAAAGCCTGGGCGTCAAAAGTGCCATGGAACTTGGCGGCGCCGCCGTTTGCACCAATTTGGGCACCACCACCGAATTGAACGTCGCCGACTTCTTCCGCGCCAACAACATGAAGTACAAGCTGGTCGCCTTTGAAAAGGCCGACGAGGTTGTCGCCGCCTACGACGCCGGTCGTTGCGATGTGTTTACCACCGATCAATCCGGTCTGGCGGCGCAGCGCCTGAAACTGAAAAATCCCGGCAAGCACATGGTTCTGCCGGAAGTCATCTCCAAGGAGCCGCTTGGCCCCGTTGTCCGTCATGGCGACGACCAATGGTTCGACCTTGTCAAGTGGAGCCTGATTGCCATGCTTAACGCCGAAGAGCAGGGCATTACTTCGGCCAATGTCGATAGCATGAAGGCCAGTTCCACCAACCCGGCCGTCAAGCGTATCCTCGGCACCGAAGGCGACACCGGTAAAAACCTGGGCGTCAGCGACGACTGGGCCTACAACATCATCAAGCAGGTCGGCAATTACGGCGAAAGCTTCGAACGCAACGTCGGCCCCAACACCCCGCTACAGTTGCCCCGCGGTGTGAACGCGCTGTGGAACAAAGGCGGTTTGATGTACGGCATGCCGATTCGTTGAACCGGTAATTACAACAAAGCATATGCCCGGCCCCAAAAGCCGGGCATATGGCTTTTACCTTCTTATTCTTCGAAGCAGGGTTCCAAAAAAATAATATAATATTCAGGGGGGTATCGTCGTGTCTGAGGTCGTCTCGGAAGTCAACAGGCCCGCAAAACCGGCAATCTGGAACGATCCGGTTTACCGGGCGCTGTTTTTCCAGGTGCTCGTACTGGGTGGCGTCGTCGCCATCGGTTATTATCTGGTTTCCAACACCCTGGCCAACCTTGCCCGTCAGGGCATCGCATCCGGGTTCGGTTTCATGAAAACCACCGCCGGATTTTCGATCCTGATGACCTTGATCGATTATTCCGAGGAAGATACCTATTTCAGGGCTTTCATAGTTTCCCTTCTGAACACCCTTCTGGTCGCCGGTATCGGCATTTTCTTCGCTACTATTATTGGTTTTCTGGTCGGTGTAGCCAGGCTTTCGAGCAACTGGATATTGTCGAAGATGGCCGCAGTATACATCGAAGTACTGCGTAATATTCCCTTACTGCTACAGATTTTTTTCTGGTATTTCGCGGTCTTGCGACAATTGCCGGGGCCAAAGCAAAGTATGAATATGTTTGATACATTTTTCCTGAATATCCGCGGCCTTTATTCTCCCTATCCTATTTTCGAGCCCGGATTCAGCTTCGTATCGTGGGCTTTCGTCATTGCCGTCGTCGCCAGCTTTTTTATCGCCCGGTGGGCTCGTAAAAGGCAGCAGGAAACAGGGCAGCAGTTCCACACCGCACTTGTCTCGCTCGGATTGCTGATCGGGCTGCCATTAATCGCCGCCGCCGCCGCCGGATTCCCGTTGTCCTGGGAATATCCGGAATTGACCGGGTTCAATTTCACCGGTGGTTTGTCCCTGATACCGGAACTGGTCGCACTGGTTCTGGCATTGTCGCTGTATACGGCGACGTTCATCGCCGAAATCGTTCGCGCCGGCATCATGGCGGTCAGCCACGGCCAGACCGAAGCCGCCTATGCTCTCGGCATTCGCCCTTCGATAACGCTGCGGCTGGTGGTTATTCCGCAGGCCTTGCGGGTTATTATTCCGCCGTTGACCAATCAGTATCTGAACCTGACCAAGAATTCGTCGCTGGCCGCCGCCATCGCCTACCCGGATTTGGTGCTGGTGTTCGCCGGCACGATCCTGATGCAGACCGGACAGGCCGTCGAGGTTATCGCCATCACCATGGGCGTGTATCTGACCATCAGCTTGCTGATCTCGGCTTTCATGAACTGGTACAACAAAAAAATGGCCCTGGTGGAGCGCTGACATGTCGGAACAAAAATCCTACGAACTGGGACATCACCCGGATATGGCGCCGCCCACCGCTACCGTCGGTTACCTGGGCTGGATGCGGGCCAATCTGTTTTCATCGCCGGTTAATACGGCGCTAACGCTGCTCTCTATCTGGCTAATTTATATTTCGGTGCCGCCGGTGCTGAAATGGGCCTTGATAGACGCCGACTGGATAGGCTCTTCCCGCGATGATTGCTCCCGCGAGGGCGCCTGCTGGGTCTATATCGGCTTCTGGTTCAAGCAAATCATGTACGGTCGCTATCCTGATTCGGAACTGTGGCGCATCAACACCGCCTATGTTTTGCTGGTCGGATCGATGATCCCGCTGTTCATACCGGGTTTCAAACACAAGGGCCTGTTGTCGGTGTTCCTGCTTGTCGTTTACCCGGTGATCGCTTTTTATCTTTTTGTCGGCGGCAGTTTTGGTCTGAATGAGGTGGAAACGCCGCTGTGGGGCGGGTTATTCCTGACCCTGGTGATTTCCCTGGTGGGAATTGTCGGCTCGCTGCCGATCGGTATTTTGCTGGCGCTGGGGCGGCGTTCGGATATGCCGATCGTCAAGGCGCTTAGCATCGGGTTTATCGAAATCTGGCGCGGCGTTCCGTTGATTACCGTGCTGTTCATGTCGTCGGTGATGTTTCCGCTGTTTTTGCCGGAAGGCATGACTTTTGACAAACTGATCCGCGCCCTGATCGGGGTCATGCTGTTTTCCTCCGCCTACATCGCCGAAGTTGTCCGTGGCGGTTTGCAGGCGATCCCCAGGGGCCAGACCGAGGCCGCCCAGGCCCTGGGCATGGGGTTCTGGAAGATCATGGGGCTGATCGTCATGCCGCAGGCGCTGAAACTGGTGATTCCGGGCATCGTCAGCTCCTTCATCGGGTTGTTCAAGGACACTACCCTGGTGTTGATTATCGGCCTGTTTGACCTTCTTGGCAGCATCCAACTGGTCGGCACCAACCCGGATTGGCTTGGCTTCTCCACCGAAGGATACGTTTTTGCGGCCTTCGTTTTCTGGTGCTTCTGTTTCAGCATGTCGCGCTATAGCCAGCATCTTGAGAAAAAATTAAACACCGGCCATTGACCGCCGGATAATTAGCGACGGAGGATTAAAATGTCTGAACTAGCGGTAGCGCAACCGACCAGGGAAATGACCGTTTCCGACGATGTCATGATCCAGCTCAACGGGATGCATAAATGGTACGGCGAATTTCATGTCCTGAAAGACATTAACCTGACCGTCAACAAGGGTGAACGCATCGTCATTTGCGGCCCGTCCGGTTCCGGCAAATCGACCCTGATACGCTGTATCAACCGTCTTGAAGAACACCAGCAGGGGCAAATTATCGTCGAAGGAACGGAATTGACCGGCGACTTGAAGCATGTCGAGCAAATTCGCCGCGAAGTCGGCATGGTGTTCCAGCATTTCAATCTGTTTCCGCATCTGACGATCATGGATAACCTGACCCTGGCGCCGATCTGGGTGCGCAAGATGTCCAAGGCCGAAGCCGAAGAAATTGCCATGAAGTATCTGGAGCGGGTCAAGATTCCGGAACAGGCAGCCAAGTATCCCGGCCAGCTTTCCGGCGGCCAGCAGCAACGCGTCGCCATTGCCCGCTCGCTGTGCATGAGCCCCAAGATCATGCTGTTTGACGAGCCGACCTCGGCGCTTGACCCGGAAATGATCAAGGAAGTGCTCGACGTGATGGTCGAATTGGCCCAGGAAGGCATGACCATGATTTGCGTAACCCACGAAATGGGCTTCGCCAAGACCGTCGCCAACAGGGTTATTTTCATGGATGAAGGCCAGATCATCGAGGAAAACGAACCAAACGAATTCTTCAACAACCCGCAAAATGACCGTACCAAGTTATTCCTCAGCCAGATTTTGGCTCACTAGGGAGCATGTGAGATGGTTAAAAGTCTGCGAGACCGCGCCGATGAGGCTACCCGCAAAGTCCAGGAGATTATGGGTGTTACCCCCGATAAGCACCCCAAGGAAATCGCCGACGCCATCGAACAGACCATAATAAATGCCTTGCTCGAAGAACGTGAACGTTGCGCCTCTATCGCCTTCGACGAATGTTGCGAGGAAGACCGGGACCGGGCGCACAAGGTCGCCGAAGAAATCCGCCGGATCAGGACGGCGCTGATCGCCAATTTATCGTCTATGCGTTAGTAGATACAGGGAGGCTGCCATGCTTTATATGCTCGATTTCGCCGTGACCTATTCCGCCGATATGAGCCAGAATGATCTTTTTACAATCTGGACTGAAGAGGCCAGGGCCGCCCTTGGGGCCAAGGAAGCCGGCGCGGTCGTCGATCTTTGGAAATGCGCCGGCGAGCGCCGGGTGATCGCCATCGCCGATCTGGATGGCCCCGATACCCTGGATCAAATTCTCATGGATCTGCCGATCATGCAGAAAATGGGCCAGCATGTCGATGTCAAGGTTACCGCGCTCAGGCGTTACGAGGACTTCGCCGCCGACGTCAAGGAACGGCTGGATCGCTAGCATACTGCTGTGATCGCAGACTGATGGCGTAAATCGCGCCACGGCTGGGGTGCCGGCGTTGCGCCTCAAGCTTTTTCACACCCTTCAGTTTCAGCAATCGTCGGGCTAGCGCTTCCGTCGCCGTTTGCCCGATATCGTCCAGCCGCAATTGCAGATAAAAAGCATTGCCGATACTGCCCAAAAACCTGTATGGCGAATCAAATTGGCTGTTCAGGACGACGCTGATTTCGTGGGTCAGGCGAGCCGATGGCTCGGCGTGCAGGTTGATGACCAGCGATACGTTAGCGGATAATTTTCCGGACTGCGGCGGGAATTCAGATAACGGAAGGGGCGACATGATGCGTACTCTTTTTACAAACGAATGAAATCGGTGAAATTGACATCGCCATGGTCATGGCGGTGGTCAACATTCGTTTGCCGATAATTCGTTTGTTCCAGGTACGCATGGGCCAATCTTTACCACGGGCCACGGGGAGCGTCAATCGGCCAGGAATTCCGTTACCGCGGTAAACGGTCGCCGTTGAACCCGTGCCGTTTCCGCCAGGATCAACCGGCCATCGACGCAGGTCAGGCCGCGGGCCAGCCATTGATCAAGGCGGCAGGCCTCGATCGCCCCAAGGCGGGCGATTGACCTGATATGGGGCAGCAGGGCCGCGCCGTATCCCGCCGATGCCGTTACCGGCACCGCGCCCGGAATATTATCGACGCAAAAATGCCGGATGCCGCCTTCGCTGTAGACCGGATCGTCCCAGCTTGTCGCCCGGGTGGTTTCAACGGCGCCTCCTTCATCGCAGGAAATATCGACGATTACCGCGCCGGGTTTCATTTTCCCCAGCATGGCGCGGTCTATCAGGTGGTCGTCGCGGTGTTTCGGCCACATGACGCAATTGACGAACAGGTCGGTATCGGCAAGCAAACCGGGCAGGGCGTCGACATCGCCCGAGGTGAAATCGGCCCCGGCCCAATCCAGTTCGGACTGCGAGCGGGATTGCCGGGATATATCCAGCCCGCTTACCGAACAGCCTAGCCGCAACAGGGTCCGGAGCGCCCCGCCGCCGACCGCGCCCAGGCCAATGACCACGGCCCGCAGCGCCGGCGCCCCGAAATGGGGCATGAAATGGCGGCCGCCGCCGCCGTGCGGCGAAAAGCATAACCGGACCCCTTCGAAAGCGCCGACTTCACCGGCCAGCGGGCAATTGGGCGAGCCGAACCGGTGCGTATCTTCCGCCGATATGGCGGTCAGTCCGGTTTTCAGCAAATGGTCGGTCAGCGGCCTGTCGGCGGCGGAATGAATATTGGTGAACAGAATATGGCGGGATTCCAGCAGCCCGTATTCCGCGTCCAGCGGCTCCTTGACCTTGACGATCAATTGGCCGGCGCCGTAACCGGTGGCGGCGTCGGCGGCGATTTTCGCACCGGCGGCACGGTAGTCTTCATCGCTCGCCCCCGATAAGACCCCGGCCCCGGTCTCGACCGTCACCTGGTGGCCTTCGCCAACCAGTTCGGCGACATGGCCGGGCAGCAGGGCGACGCGTCCTTCCTGCGGTTTGATTTCTTTGGGGATGGCAATTTTCATAAGTTCTTTTTTCTTTGTCTAATTTATTATCGGGCGCGGGTCTTCGAAGGTTTCGGTTCGTTGCTCGAAGGGCTGGAAGCCCATGCGTTGATACAGCGGCAGGGCCTTGGGATGATCCAGATCGCAGGTATGAACCCACAGCCGTTGCGGGTCGTGCGCCCAGGCGCTGTCGATGGCCTGACGCAAAAGATAAGGCCCCAGCTTCATGCCGATAAATTCCGCCATCAGGCCGAAATAGGCCAGTTCGATATCGGGCGGTTGTTTCAGATCCAGTTCGAAATATCCGGCCGGCGCACCGTGCACATAGAGCACATAAATTTCAATTTTTTGATGATCGATCAGGGCCAGCAGTTGCCGGTCGTCGATGATGGCCCGTTCGTACCAAAGCCATTTGGCTCCGACGCCGCCATAGAGATAGCGGTAGAACGCGGCGGTCGGTTTTCCGACCCGCATCAAGGCCAGATTCTGGAGTGGTGGCGGCGGGCCCGGCGCCGCCGGTCGATGGGTCATTTCCAGCGAGGTGACGATCGTGCTAAGCATCGTTTTGGCGTCCTGTTCGGCGATCCGGCGGGCCATCGCCGTGCGCGGTTCGGTTTCATAGCCAAGCGCCAGATAGAACTCCTGGACCGAATCATTGCCCTCGCGGATCATCAGGTTAATCTTCCAGACACCACGCGCTCGCAGCCAGTTTTCCGCATGTTCGACCATCCGCCGCCCGTAACCCCGGCCCCGGCAATCCGGTGACGTCGCCACATAATAAACAACTCCCCGGTGCCCGTCGTCGCCGGTCATTACCGAGGCCACGATATCGCCGCCGGCGATCCCGACGAATATTTCGCTCTGCGGGTTTGACCGGCAGTGGGCCAAGTCATGGCCGGGGTTGTTCCATGGACGCAGCAAGCCGCATTCCTGCCACAGCGCGTTCAGGGATTGCCGTTCGCCGTCCCGCATGGGCCGTATTGTCAGATTGCGGGTGGTCACGGCCCGATCGGCGAATCGGCATGGTCGCCCCATTCGGCCCAGGAACCATCGTATACCGGGACGTCTTCGTGACCGATCAGGTGCAGGGCGAAGGCGATTACCGCGGCGGTCACGCCGGAACCGCAACTGGCTACGATGGGTCTGGATAAATCGACGCCGGCGTTATCGAACGTCGCCCGGATATCGTCCGCCGACTTGAATGTAAAGTTGTCTTTCGGGTTCAGCAGTTCGACGAACGGCAGGTTGATGCTGCCCGGAATGTGGCCGCGTTTTTCGGTCGGCCTCGGTTCATGGTCGATGCCCTCGAAGCGACCGCGGCTGCGGGCGTCGATAACCTGAAATTTCCGGGTTTTCAGATTAGCCATCATCTGATCGAAATTCTTGACCAGCATGTTGTTGGTCCGGACCGTCAGGTGGCGTTCCCGGGGAATAACCTCGGCGTCGTCCATCGGCCGTTTTTCCTTGCCCCACTTGGGCAACCCGCCATTCAGCACGGCGATATCGGGATGCCCGAACAGACGGAACATCCACCACACCCGGCAGGCCGCCATGAACCCGCCGGATGAGTCGTAAACGACAATGCGGTTGCCGTCGCCCAGCCCCAGCTTGCGTGCCTTGGATGAAAACTTCTCCGGGCTCGGCAGCATGTGCGGCAGGTCGGTGTCGCTGTCTGCGATGTCGTCTATATCGAAATAGACGGCGCCGGGAATGTGGCGGAAGCCGTATTCCTCCCGCGCGTCGCGCTCGTCGTTCGGCAGATAAAAGGTGGCGTCGATGACCCGCACATCCGGGGCGCCAAGGTGGCGCGCCAGCCAGTCGGTGTCGACAATTGCGCTCAGGTTCTGGTAATCCATTTTTCCCCCTTCATAACCAATCGGGAACCGGTAAATTCCTCTCGCGCAGGAAGACCGGGTTAAACATCTTGCTCATATAGCGGGCGCCGGAATCGCACAGCATTGTGACAATGGTATGACCGGGACCCAAATCGCGGGCCATACGCATGGCGCCGGCGACATTTATGCCGCTTGACCCGCCCAGGCACAGGCCTTCTCTGGACAGCAGATCGAAGGCCACGGGCAGCAGTTCCTGATCGGAAATCTGGTACGGCATGTCGACCTTAAGGTCTTCCATATTACCGGTGATCCGGCCCTGGCCGATTCCTTCGGTGATCGATGTTCCGGCGGATTTCAACTCGCCGTTGGCGTAATAGTCATAGATCGCCGAACCCATGGGGTCGGCCAGGCCGATCTTGATATTCCTGTTAAGCAGGCGCAGCGCCTGTTCGACGCCGGCCAGGGTGCCGCCGGTGCCGACCGAACAGATAAAACCATCGACCTTGCCATCGGTCTGGCGCCAGATTTCCGGGCCCGTGGTCTCGATGTGGGCCTGCCGGTTGGCGGTGTTGTCGAACTGGTTGGCCCAAATCGCGCCCTTTTCATCGCTGTCGTTCAATTCTTGCGCCAGACGCCGGGAAACATGGACATAATTGTCGGGATTTTTATAGGGCACGGCGGCAACCTCACGCAGGTCGGCGCCGCACAGCCGCAGCATATCTTTCTTTTCCTGGCTTTGCGTTTCCGGGATAACGATTACGCAGCGGTAGCCCAGCGCGTTGGCGACCAGGGCCAGGCCGATGCCGGTATTGCCCGCGGTGCCCTCGACAATAATGCCACCCGGCTTCAGCTGGCCGCGTTTTTCGGCGTCACGCACAATATACAGCGCCGCCCGATCCTTGACCGATCCGCCGGCGTTGGCGTATTCCGCCTTACCGAGAATTTCGCAACCCGAGACTTCCGAAGGTCCGTGCAGACGGATCAGTGGAGTGTTGCCGATAGCGCCGATGAAACCGTCACGAATATCCATTTTTAAACTCTTTCAATCCAGAAAACGACCCTAACGGCGAGGCAGCGGGCAATCAAGAACCACTTGCCGCGAGCCACTCCTGCCGTAATTTTTGCCGGTTCGATTGCAGCCATTGCAGGGCGATCATGGTCATTGCATTGTTGATTCGTCCGGAATCCAGCCATTTCATCGCCTGGTCCGGGGTGGCGGTGAAAACGCGGATGTCTTCGCCTTCGTGCGCCAGGCCGTGGATGCCGCCGGCGCCCGAGGCATCGACCCGACCGCAAAACAGAAATATCGATTCCGACAGGCAGCCGGGCGACGAATAATAGTGATACAGCGGCACCAGTTCCCCGATCACGCAGTCCGCCTCTTCAATGGCTTCCCGCCTGACCACGTCTTCCGGGCTTTCGCCGTCTTCGACAATGCCGGCGACGCATTCGACCAGCCAGGGGGTTTCGCTATCCGGCATCAGGCCTGATTGCTGGGCGGCGAAGGCCCCGGCCCGGAACTGCTCGATCAGGACCAGCAGGTCAAGATCGGGGTCGTACAGCAACACGGCGGCGGCATGGCCGCGTTCGAGAACCTCGCGGGAGATTTCGGCGCTTTGCCCGCCGTCAAACAGTTTGTGCCGCAAAAGATAGCGGTCAACCTTGACGTAGGACTGAAATTCCCGCCGTTTTTTAATGATTTTGACGTCGTCTCCGGTCATCTCTGCCACTATCCCCAGAACCTGCCCGATGCGCCGATGGCGACGGTCAGGATTCCCAATACGGTATTGGTTCCGACGATGCGGCGGATAACGTTCAGTTGCGCCGCCGCCATGGGCCAGTCCTCGGCGGCGACAAAATCGCGGAAACGGCTATATGGCCCCACGTACAAATACAAAAACAGGGCGATCATCGACCATCCGGTTAACTGCATCAAGGTGATGTGCAGGCCGGCACTCGCGATATCGCCGAAATCGATCATCACCTGAGCGTAGCCGGTCAACGGCAGGATAATGACGATCAGCCAGACCCAGGAAAAGAAGCGCCTGAATACGCCGGACCAGATGGTCAGCCGCCGCGGCGGTTCCAGAAATCCCAGCGATGGCCGCAAGACCACATAGGCGAAAAACATCCCGCCGACCCAAATTACGGCGGCCAGGGCATGCAACAGGACGGCGAAGGTGGTGATTTCAGGCATTGCATAAGACTTTCACAAGAATCGAACCTGATTTTATATAGGTTGATCGCGATAACCGCAAAGGGGCTTTGTCGGTTTAAAACCGCTCGTAACCCAACCCGTCGATGGCGATTTCCGGGGGCAGTCCCTGCACCAGATCGCTGACGATGCGGGCCGAACCGCAAGCCATGGTCCAGCCCAGGGTGCCATGGCCGGTATTGAGGATCAGGTTCGAGTATGGTGTCGGGCCGATAATGGGGGCGCCATCCGGCGTTGCCGGCCGCAATCCGGCCCACAATTCGGCTTCTTCCGCTTCGCCCGCGCCGGGAAACAATTCCAGCGCCGCCGCCACTATTTGCCCGGCCCGCCGTTGATTCAGCGATGTGTCGTAGCCCGCCAGTTCGGCGGTGCCGGCTATGCGCAGGCGATTGCCGAGGCGGCTGTAGACCAGTTTTTTTTCGTCCTGAATCAGGCTGACCGTGGGCGCCAGCGACGATTTATTGATGGGCAGGGTCGCCGAGTATCCTTTTGCCGGATAGACCGGCACCCGGATACCAAGCGGTTTCAGCAGCAGCGGGCTGTAGCTGCCAAGTGCCATTACGTAATGTGCGGCGGTGAATGTCCGGTCGCCGCAAGCCACCCCATCGATGCTTGCACCGTGTGCGATCAGCCTGTCGATGGATCGGCCATATTGAAAATTGACGCCCAATTCCACGGCCAGGGCCGCCAGTTTGGTGGTGAAGGCATAGGCATCGCCGCTTTCGTCGGCGGCGGAATAAATGCCACCGGCCAGCAGTCCCCGCGACAGGGCCGATTGCAGCGCCGGTTCAAGCCCGACGCATTGCCGGGCGGACAGCGGTTCACGAAACAGGCCCAGACCGTTCATCCTGTCGGCCTGCCGCCGGGCCCGCGCATATTCCCGTGAATTGCCGTAGATATGCAGTATTCCGACGCTAAGCTGATCGTACTGAATGCCGGTCTCGGCGCGCAGTTTAATCAGCGCCTGACGGCTCATCAGGGCGACCCGCAGCATCCGTTCCATATTGCCGGCCAGCGAACGTTCCGTGCAGTTAGCCAGGAACTTCAGCGACCAGGACCACAGGGCCGGATCGGCCCGCAAGCGGAACAGCAACGGCGCATCGGCGCGGCCCAGCCATTTGACAATTTTCGGCAGCACCGACGGACCGGCCCAGGGTTCGCTGTGACAGGCCGAAATCTGACCGCCATTGGCGTAGCTGGTTTCCAGGCCGGGGCCGGGCTGGCGGTCGATCACCGTGACTTTCAGGCCGGCGCGGGCCAGGTAATAGGCGGCGGTGACGCCGATAACTCCGGCGCCAAGCACGATCACGGTTTGATTTTTTTCGCTCATGACGGCACCCTTATACCCCAAAATAAATTAGGCGCGCTATTATGCTAACCATGTACGAAATGGCCTTGCTTACAGTCGATCAAATGTATGCCGCCGACCGGGCCGCCATGGCCGCCGGGACGCCGGGGCATGAGTTGATGGAAGCCGCCGGGGCGGCGATTGCCGATGAAGTCATCAAACGCTGGCCCCGGCGACCGGTCCTGGCGCTCTGCGGGCCCGGCAACAATGGCGGCGACGGCTTCGTCGCCGCCCGCCTGCTGGCCGAAGCGGGCTGGCCGGTGCGACTGGCGCTGTTGGGTCATCGCGACGCCCTGAAAGGCGACGCGGCGCTTAACGCCGAACGATGGCAGGGTGATGTATTGCCCCTTGATCCCGGTCTCCTGGACGGCGATGTGCTGGTGCTTGACGCCCTGTTCGGGGCCGGATTGATCCGACCGCTCGCCGGCGTCGCCAGGAAAATGGTCGAGGCCATCAACAGGCGGCGGCTGGACTGCCTGGCCGTGGACATTCCCAGCGGCGTCGCCGGCGACAGTGGCGAGATTCTGGGCGGCGCGCAGGCGGTGGCCGTGAAGGCGGTCACCACCGTGACATTTTTTCGGCGCAAGCCGGGCCATTTGCTGCTGCCGGGACGGGATTTGGCCGGCCGGGTGAGGGTAGCCGATATCGGAATATCCGATGCCGTTCTGGACGATATCAAACCCATGACGTTCGCCAATGGTCCCGGCCTGTGGTCGCGCCGGATGCCTCGCGCCGGGACCGGGGACAACAAATATTCCCGCGGCCACGCGGTCATCGTCGGCGGCGCGGAAATGACCGGCGCGGCCCGCCTGGCGGCGACGGCGGCGCGGCGTTTGGGGGCCGGACTGGCGACCATCGCCGCCCCGCAATCGAGCTTTGAAATATACGCGGCCGGCGATCCCGGCAATCTGACAAAGGTAATCGAAGACGACCGGTCCTTCGGTGATTTTCTGGCCGACCCGCGGATTACCGCAATCCTGATCGGGCCGGGCAGCGGCGTTACCAAGCGCACCAGGTCGTTCGTTCTGGCGGCGCTGGCCACCGGCAAACCGGTGCTGCTGGATGCCGATGCGCTCAGCGTGTTCGCCGACCAACCGGACGCCTTGTTCGAAGCCATCGCCGGGCCGGTGTTGCTGACCCCGCACGAAGGCGAATTCAGACGGCTGTTTGACTTGGGCGGCGACAAACTGTCGCGGGCCCGCCAGGCCGCGATAATCAGCGGCGCCGTGGTGTTGTTGAAAGGTGCCGACACGGTCATCGCCGCCCCGGATGGTGCGGCGGCGATCAACGAAGGCGCCCCGTCCGGCCTGGCCACGGCCGGTTCCGGCGATGTTTTGGCCGGTTTTATCACCGGCCTGCTGGCCGGCGGCATGGCGGTGTTCGATGGCGCCTGCGCCGGCACCTGGCTGCATGGCCGGGCGGCGGCAAATTTCGGCCCCGGCCTGATTGCCGAAGACCTGGCGGGCGCGGTTGGCGCCGCGTTATCCGAACTGGAAAATCAATAAACCTTAGCGGCCACGCCGTAATGTCGCCATTTCATCCGAATCCGATGGCAATCGTTGCAGTTCCTTGTTGACAACTTTTCTAAGCGACCGGTATCCGTACTGGAATTTTTCCCGTCCCGTGAGCTTTCGCCACCGGAACGAAAAATACTCCGGAATCAAGGACCATGCGGTGGCGCCGCCGGTTGACTGTAAGGCCCGCAGCAGCACCATGGCCCAGATAAAATGGCGCATCCGGTAAGCCGCTACGGGATAACAAATCAGCGCCAGACCAAGTCGCCGCTTGCGCAACAATTTCCAAAGGGGCGGCGGCTTGTTGTCGGTAATGGTTTCCGGTTTTTGCATCATCGTTTGCATCGAATCGACCATAACCGAGCGCTCAACCAGCCTTTTCGGGTTGGCGAAGTAACCGGATTCTTCCTGCTTTACACGGAAGTAGTTCAAATCGGTCAAGAGCACGGCATGGTACGCGGCAAGGCCGAATTTCCTGACATATTCATAG
>VAPL010616861.1_pt1 | contig 21410 bp, 14 predicted proteins | sample 3395061 | NCBI WGS metagenome assembly VAPL01 (sample SAMN08290444, study PRJNA428436) | hydrothermal vent metagenome | isolation source: Deep-sea hydrothermal vent chimney 2 | place: Pacific Ocean: Juan De Fuca Ridge | depth 2182 m m | reverse complement strand
CTGTAATTGGTCATGCAAATAAGCAGGTAATACTGGCGGCCTTTTCTGACTAGCCACAAAGGTTGATAACTCACCCACCATTTGCAATAGGTCTTTATATAAATCGATGGGATGAAGCCCCTGCATTTGCGATAGATGCAAACATAAAGGTTCGATTCGGTTAATAAGTTGCAACATCATATAATCGGCAACTTCAGCTGTGCCACCCCGGTTAACGTCGGCAAGACGACCAGCAATCGCCTCAGCACGATGATGTAGCAAACCAACAAGCTCGCTTAAAAAGCCATCAAGTTTTAAGGACACCCGGCAATCAAGGCAAGTAGGAATATATTGCTCATCAAGAATAACCTGCTTGTCTTCTCTTGACTCGGATATTTTAAAAACGCCAATACAGGCATAACCACTTCGATCATCAGATTCGAGTAATAGCCTGATCCGAAGCTTGCCGACATCAAGCGACATATTGTCGCCACTCTCGGTCGATACATCACGAATGCTATGCTCATAAGAATAGTAACGTGCAAGCCCCTGATTGCCCGATTCGGAAGTAACATCCATTGCACCAGGCCGCTTTACCGGAATACCAAAATAAACAATTTCATTATGGATATTTTCAGGAATATCTCGAACCGGTGGCGGCTCGTCAATATCGGGAAAACTAAAAGGCGTACCATCCGGGAAAACACCCTGGGAACGTTTAACAGCTAGTTTGCCCAGCTTTAGTAGTTGCGTATCGAGTTCAAATTCCTGCAATCCCCAACCATAGGCACCAAATGCTGAACATTTACTTTCAACATAGCGTTCAAGATAACGCTCTTGTTGCTGAAAATGCTGCGGGCTTAAAAACATACCCTCATACCATAAAATTTTACTTTCAAGAGACATACGATTTTACCAGTGTTTTCATTATAATTTTTTTAATTTATTTTAAATTTAGTCATCTAGCAATGTTAAGGTATTGCCACTAAGTTGAATGTCGATAGATGTTGCGACAACATTATTCGCCACTATTGGTGTAATAACTTTGTATTTAGCTGATTTATAATTTAAAAATTCCGCATAAATTGCGATATATTTTGTATCTTTATTTAAAACAAATTTCTCCCCTCTGCTTTTACCTGGCAGCAGTCGTTTTAATTCCTGTCGGGCAATAAAATCTGCACCCAGAACTTCCTTGTCGCGTTCATACAAACCAATAAAGTCAGCGCGATTAAACATTTTTTTATCTTTTAATTCATACAAACGTACAAACAGCGGAGACGGCTTATTTTTATCATCGGGGTTAATGTCAGCATCGACTTTAAGCGTGAGTGTTAAGTCGGTATCAAAACCCAGCTTAGTTCCGACCCATTCATTAACTGACGAACAGGCATTTAAAACCAGGCCAACTATCATTAAAAAAATAAATCTATATTGTTTTTTATACATTAGCAGCCAACCTTTTTCGATTTTCTTGCGACAAGCAGTTTTTGTAATTGATCTTCGTATGCCAGGACGAATTCGTCACCAAATAAATATTGAAATGAATTATCAATGTCGTCAGTAAGATCATTGAAATAATGAATAAATTGATTCCAGTTTTGTGATTTTTTAAGCAATGGCAAGAATTTAAGATAACTTTGGTTTTGTTTATCAAACCTGTTTTCAAGTTTGGCAGGGTCAAAGCGTTCAACAGCACCTTTGAAAGCAGCTCGAATACCCGCCAGAATAGCAATTTGATGTTCTGCAATACCTTGAAAACTATCCGCAATTGCTTCTATTGGTTTTTTGTATGAACCACCTGATTTTAGAAACATATTTTCAAGCGCATCATTCACGTTAGCAGAAAATTTTAATGGGTTATTTTCAACGGGTTGAATCGTCGTAATATTCATACGAAATTCATTTTTGATACTGCTACGGGATGTTAACACCTGCATCATCCCCTTTACCGTTTGCCTTACCATTTCGCCTACAACCTTATTAATAGACATAATTTCTTGCGTCGATAAGTTTTCTACCGATAAACCCATTGCAGTAATCATGCTGGTATCGACCGAGCTGGTATTAGAATGTTTTCCGGTTTTTTGATAGGCGTTATATTGTTTTTTAATATTTTTTAATTCTTCCTGCAATCGGCTGTTTTTAATTTTTAATGATTGCAGCGCCATTATTTGTTTCTGTAAACTTGCGTTTTGCGCGCGTAATGTCTGAATCGTATTGGCATCGACCATTGTATTATTATTAACCGCAACCGTTGCAGTTTCAAGCAAAGCGACATCATCATCGTCGTTTAAACACCAGTCTTCAGGTATAACACTTTCATCAACATGAGACTTAGGCCAAATAACTGACTGGCCAAGCACACCCGCCCCATCTGAGTGAGTACTTTGTGAATGGACAACATTATTTTCTATTGCACTAAATGAGTCTGACGAAAACACCGCATTGTTATTTTGCTTGTTCTCAAGAACGGAAAGTGGGTCGACTATTTCGACTGCAGAATTAAGTAAGGGTTCGATAGATGACGATGATGAAATTTCTCCCGTTGCAAAGGGATCATTTGAAATAAAATCATTTTCCGGGAAATTATTATCGGCATATTGTTCTGCTTGAAATAGAGAATCTGTTTCAAGCTGCGCATTGGCTGCATTTAATAATTGTATCTTAAACTTATAATCACTTAATTCAATTTCATCGCCATCTTGCAACTCAACCTTACTACCTTTACCCATAGGTTCACGTGAACCATTCAGAAAGGTGCCGTTTGTACTTGTATCTGTTAATACATAATGACCATTTTCAAACGTCACTTCACTGTGGCTGGATGACAAAAAACAATCAGGATCACTTAAAACCCAATAATTATCTGCTGCCCGACCAATCGTACCGCCCTGTTCACCAAATGTTTTCGATGATTCAGAAACCGTGCAATTGTCCGGAAATTCAATAATACTGATGAGTAGTGACATTTAAAATTCCATTTACAGCCAAACTTGAGGTTAAATATAATGATTAATATTTATTATTTTTATAAACTTACTTTAATTGAGAACTAAAGTAACTTTTGAACAGACGATTATACGCTTTTAATGACTTTCGTAACCAGTCCGATGTTGCAGTGATTGAAACTATTATATGTAATTGCGAATTATTACTCACTTCAAGATTTATCTGCTTTACATAGTTGTCCAAATAACATATAAAAGTCAAATACTGGGTTTGCGTTTTACAAATATAAAACAATATTAATACCTATAAGCTTGCCTTTTGGTTATAAAGCAATCAAATGTTATGCAACAACCCGACAGTTTACTTTAAAATTATAATTTAGATTGTTTTTAAACAGCTACTTAAATACTCGTTAAAATCTTTTTCGAATGGATGTGAATAGATGACTTCAACTACCTGCATAAATATCAGCCAATTACTTGAACCCATCTCCGATGAGAATCCAGTCGGTTGTGATTTACGCAATGACCAGACAGCTGATTCTATTTATCAAAAAATTAAACAGGCTCGAATGTCTGCGCGTGCGGCTGAGCGTAGCAATATGTATGATCCAAGCAACACTGAAGCAATTGATCACTGGCGCAACATAAGTGCACTCGCCCCGGAAATTATAAGCAAGCACAGTAAGGATTTGGAAATTTCAAGTTGGTATATTGAAGCCGTTGTACGACTATACGGTTTTAATGGCCTTAGAGACTGCTTTAAACTAACCCGCGAACTTATTGAAAATTACTGGGATTCTATCTATCCTCTTCCAGACGAAGACGGCATGCTTATTCGGCTTGCACCATTAGCCGGACTAAATGGTGAAGGAGCCGAAGGCGTTTTGATGGCACCAATACGCAATATTCCAATCACCGAAGGCGACCATCCAGGACCTTTTAATCTTTGGCACTATCAACAGGCTCTCGATGTACAAAAAATAGCCGACCCCGATACCCGCGCAGAAAATATTGCCCGAATAGGTTTCTCGATTGATGATATTGAAACTGCCGTTAGCCTTTCCAGTGAGTCATTTTTCGGCGCCCTACGTGACGACATCGAAAACTGTATTGCAGAATATAAACAAATTAGTCAACGACTGGACGAATTATGCGAATCACACGAATCGCCACCAACCAGTAATATGATTGCGGTGCTGGAACAATGTTTAGGCGCAGTTAATCATCTTGGCCGAAACAAATTCCCGATTAAAGCGATTGAGACTGAAAATACCGATAATAACGATAAAGACTCAAGCACAATAAATGAGCAGAAGAGCTTTGCCGAAGTCAATTCACGCGAAGCAGCGTTTCTACAATTACATGTTATATCTGAGTTTTTCAAAAAAACCGAACCCCACTCACCTATTTCCTACATTTTAGCTAAAGCGGTTAAATGGGGAAACATGCCTCTTAATGAACTTATTGGCGAATTAATACCGGATAGTTCATCACGAGAATTCTATTCATCCTTAACGGGTGTAAAAATAACTGACGACACATAATAGCAAGATAACCCAAAAAAGTAAGGAAGAATCATGGCTGATAGTATCCACGACAAACTAAAAAGAGTTCGCAAACCTCGCGTTCATATTACCTACGATGTTGAAACAAATGGTGCCGTTGAAGAAAAAGAAATACCTTTTGTAATGGGCGTAATGGGTGATTACTCAGGCGACAATACAGAAAATAAAAAATCACTCAAAGACAGAAAGTTTTCTCAAATTGATCGCGATAACTTTAATGATGTGATGGCAAATGTTGAACCCGGTGTAAAAATGAAAGTTGAAAATACTCTCGAAAAAGATGGTAGCGAATTTTCACTCGATTTAACGTTTAAAAACATGGAAGACTTTGAGCCACATAAAATTGTAAACGAAGTTAAACCATTAAAAGATTTGATGGATACACGAAATAAACTGCGTGACTTATTAACAAAAGCTGACCGTTCAGAAAAGCTTGAAAGTATTCTCGAAGAAATATTAAGTAATTCAGATGCGCTTTCCTCTTTTTCCGACGAGCTAGGCGTAAACAGCGACGACGATAAAGGTGCTAAATAATGGCTAAGAAAGAACAGATTTTAGATGATGACTCTGATGTTTTAGACGTTAGTCTGCTGGAACAGGCAATCGATGCAACCAAACAAACATCCAAAGACGCGACCGAAGATTTATTAAAAACACTGACCGCCGAAGCGATGAAAGGCACGCTAAAGTGGAATAAAAATCTTTCCGTTACCATTAATGCTGCAATTTCTGCCATTGATGAAGCTTTGTCAACGCAAATGTCGCTCATACTACAAAATGAAAAGTTTCAAAAACTGGAAGGTTCCTGGCGTGGTTTACGTCATCTTGTGATGAATAGTGAAACTAGCTCTCAATTGAAAATTAGGGTCTTAAATATTAGTCAGAAAGAACTCACCAAAGACTTATCAACCGCAACCGAGTTTGACCAAAGCACTGTTTTTAAGAAAATATATGAAAGTGAATTTGGCATTGCCGGCGGTGAACCCTATGCGGCTTTAGTCGGCGACTATGAGTTTTCATCTCACCCTGACGATATCGAGTTGCTCGCTAACATGTCAAATATCGCTGCTGCTGGCTTCTGTCCATTTATAGCCGCAGCCGGTCCGTCCATGTTTGGCTTTGACAGCTATACGGAGTTGTCTAAACCAAGAGACCTAGAAAAAATATTTGAGTCAGCCGAATACATCGCATGGCGCAGTTTCCGTGACAGTGAAGACGCACGTTTTGTTACATTAACCATGCCTCGCGTATTAGCACGGCTACCCTATGGCGCAGCAACAAAACCTGTAGAAGTTTTTAACTTTGAAGAAGCACAGGTCACCAGCGAAGGCAAACATCTTGAAAGTAAGCATAGTGAATATTGCTGGATGAATGCCGCTTACACAATGGGAACAACCATTGCCAGGTCATTTGCTGAAAATGGCTGGTGTACCAGCATACGCGGTGCAGAAGGTGGCGGCAAAGTCGAAGGCCTACCCTCGCATGTCTTTATAAGTGACGATGGTGACATGGATCAAAAATGCCCTACTGAAATAGGCATCACCGACCGACGTGAAGCAGAACTCAGTAAATTAGGATTTTTGCCATTATGTCATTATAAAAATACCGATTATGCCGTATTTTTTGGCGCACAAACCACACAAAAACCAAAAGTCTATGACGACCCGGATGCAACATCAAATGCTGCAATATCGTCACGCTTACCGTATGTGATGGCAACCTCACGTATTGCCCACTTCCTTAAAGTGATGGCACGCGACAAAGTCGGTTCGTTTATGGAAGCGGCCGATGCTGAAGAATGGTTAAATCGATGGATTGGTAATTATGTTAACGCCAGCCCAGGTGCTAGCCCGGTAATGAAAGCACAATTCCCTTTTGCTGAAGCTAAGGTTGAAGTAAAAGAAATACCCGGCCAACCAGGTGTTTATAATGCAGTTGCATGGATGCGCCCGTGGTTGCAAATGGAAGAGCTAACCGCTTCACTTCGGCTGGTGGCTAAAATTCCAAAAGCCGGATAAAAAACTAAGCCCAATAAAAATAAAACAGGGGGCTAAGACTTTTAGCCCCCAGCATTTTAGAATGGACTGCAAGTGTGTCTACAACTCTTACTCACAAACCAAAAATAAACAATAAAGACAGCAGGAGTGTTCTTGAATCACTCATCGAAAATGATTCTTATATTACCAATCTGGAACAATTTCTAGCTGAAAAAGATACCGTTAAGGCATTGTGTTACTGGCTTGCAGAACACAGCGAACAGCAAAATATTCGAACCCCTAACGACATTTTTTGCGCGATTAATTTATCAATTGCTAATCTTGACCATTTAATCAATCAACAGCTAAACAAAATAATACATCAACCAAGGTTTCAGGAAATTGAAGCATCCTGGCGTGGCTTATGGTTGTTAACAACCCAGGCGGGTGATACAAAAAATGTAAAAATAAGAATACTCGATGCTAGCTGGCTGGATGTGTGTAAAGATATTAATCGTGCACTTGAATTTGATCAAAGCACTTTGTTTCAAAAAATATATAACGATGAATACGGCATCGCCGGTGGCGAACCTTTCGGCGTGCTTATCGGTGACTACGAGATAAGCCATCGCACGACAGCGAACCATTCCTATGATGAGCTAATGGCACTTGAAGGCATGGCAGCCATTGCCGCCGCTGCCTTTGCACCTTTTATAGCCGCTGCTTCGGCAAGTTTGTTTGGCCTGGATGATTTTTCGGGGCTGGGCTTACCCTTGAATCTAGAAAATATTTTCCGTCAAAAAGAATATATTCGCTGGAATCAATTAAGAGACCATGACGATACACGTTTTGTTGGTTTAACAGCACCAAAGATGCTTGCACGAAAACCCTATATGACCGAATACGGAAATTACAAAGGCATCTTCTTTAAAGAAACAACTGAAAATGATGATAACAAAAATAATTTATGGATGAACGCATCCTACGGTTTTGCAGCCATGTTAATTCGAGAATTTATCAATATCGGCTGGTTTGGACATATTCGAGGCGTTATCCGAAACCAGGTCGGTGGTGGTTTATTAACGAATCTGCCTGTCGACTATTATCAAACTGACAATAAAGATATATACAATAAGCCCGTCACCAATGTCATTATTACCGATAAATTAGAAAAAGAAATGAGCGACCTTGGAATCATCCCCCTATGCCAGTGCTACGATAGCCCGTTTGCCGCTTTTTATAATAATCAATCACTCCATCGACCAAAACTACATAGCAATAAAGAAGCCACTGAAAATGCAAAACTTTCAGTTATGTTACAACATATTCTTTGCGGCTCACGTATTGCACATTATATTAAAATTATATTCAGAGATAAAATTGGTTCATTTATATCAGCGCAAAGTGTTGAAGAATATATTCAAACCTGGCTGCATAAATACACAACCGGTCGTGAAGACCTCGAATGGGATGCACAGGCACGTTATCCATTGCGAGAAGCCTTTGTAAAAGTGAAAGAACACCCTGCAAAACCGGGGCAATTCTTATGCGTTATCCATATAAAACCACATTATCAGTTAGACCATATGGTGTCTGAACTTGAACTCGCAACCGAACTATTAAAAGCAGGTTAATGCACGATGCTGGCCATTGATAAAAAGAAAATGCTGCGTGCATCAATACTCGACCGCTTAATCGATAATGATCCACAATCAACAATGGATATCGAGGCTAATAATTATCATCAACTTAAAAATTTACGTGATAGCGTCAGACGAGATCTACAAAATTTACTAAACACACGCTACAAGATTACCGAACCTGTTGACGAGCACCCACAAAGCATGACGTCAATCCTTAATTATGGCTTACCCGACCTGGCAACCATCAATATGTCGGACATTGAAAAAAGAAAACAGTTTATCGATTACTTTGAATCAATACTTCGAGAATATGAGCCACGCTTTAAATCTATTAAAATCACTTATCTTGAAAATACTGACAAACTCGACCGCACTCTGCATTATAGGATTGATACCACGTTGTATGCCGACCCCTACCCCGAGATAATCATTTTTGATTCAGTACTTGATCCCGTTACACGCTCAATCAATGTTAGAGAGGTCAGAAATGTCTGACGAATTACTCCCCTACTTTGAAAAAGAACTTGCCTTTATTAGACAAATGGGAACAAAGTTTTCTAAAGAGCAACCCAAGATAGCCAGTCGGCTTGGGGTTAACTCAGACACCATTGAAGATCCGCATGTATCTCGCTTAATCGAAAGTTTTGCCTATCTGAACGCAAGAATTCAGCATAAGCTTGATGATGACTTGCCTGAAATAAGCGATTCCTTTTTAAATATTTTATTTCCACATTATCAACGTCCGATACCATCAATGAGTATTGTTAGATTCAGCCCGGACGAGGAACAACTCGATGCTGCATATACTGTCCCTAAAAGTACCGTACTCGAAACAGATTTATTTAAAGGTGAGCGTTGTCATTTTACAACTATATACCCAACTGAGTTAATACCAGTCAATGTAACGGATGCAAGCATTTTAGGTCGCCCCTTTATTACACCCGGTTCAGAATCCTGCAAAGGTGCAGAATGCGTTTTAAAAATAAGCTTATCCAGCTTTTCTAAGGATATAATTTTTTCTGAGCTTAATCTGAATAAAATACGCTTTCACTTAAAAGGACAAACACAACATATTCATCCACTCTATGAATTATTACTGAATAACTGTATCAATGTTGTGGTTACAGATTCGGAAGACGATGTTGCACCCGTGTATCTCGGCAAGGATTGTATCAAAGCCGTCGGCTTTAACGAGGAAGATGGTATTTTACCTTACCCTGATGCTTCGTTTACCGGTTACCGATTATTAACTGAATATTTTGTTTTTCCGGAAAAATTTATGTTTGTAGATTTTACTAATCTTACAGACAAACTTGGCGACAAAAATAGTAACGAATTAATATTTTATATTTATCTTAGTTCGTCCGACATTGAATTAGAACATAATATTAACAAACAAACATTCTTAACCGGCTGTACACCGGCCGTTAACTTATTTAAGCAAAAAGCCGACCCCATCAAACTCGACCATACGCAGCAGGAATATCAAATTATTCCTGATATTCGCCGTCCAGCCGGTTTTGAAGTTTATTCAATTGACAATGTAACGGCAACCAATTCGGCAGGCGAACAACATGCTTTCCATCCCATATACGGTTTAACACATAAACATCAAGACTCAAAGTCACATTCGTTCTGGCTTGGCACAAGGCGTAGTGCAAAAATGAATGACTATGAAAGAGATGAAGCAACCGATATGTTTATAAGCCCAATTGACCTAAACTTTAACCCCAACAACAGCGACGATAGAGTATTACTAATAGAGACAACCTGTAGCAATAGAAACCAGGCCGCCAAACTCCCCTTTAATAATGAACAACCTAAACTTCAGGCTGTCGATAGTTCGCCACCGTGCAATAATATACGTTGCATCAGCCGACCAACGCCGACAATACAACCACCTCTGCGCGATCAGGCACGTTGGCGACTATTATCGCACTTAAACCTGAATCATTTATCGATAACCGGTCGAGACAAGGCAACTGATTCAGTTAAAGAAATTTTACGCTTATACAATTTTACAGAATCGGCGGCTAGCCGAGCCGTGGTTGCGTCTATTAGCAGCGTCAATGCACATGCGATCAGTGCCCCGTTGAATATTGATGGCAGAGCTACACTCTGCCGCGGCATTGAAATCGAAATAACATTAGAAGATACCCAGCTATCGGGTAGTAGCAGTTACTTATTCGCAAGCGTTTTAGAACATTTTTTTAGCGCTTATTGTTCAATTAATTCATTTACACGCGTGCTTGTTAAACTTAAAAATAAAGAAGGCTATCTTAAAAAATGTCCACCACGATCCGGCAAAAAAGTCCTTCTGTAACACAAAACCTTATACAGAAGACGCAAAATTATAGTTTTGTTCAGACTGTTCGTCTGCTAGAACGTAGTTGTGCGTTTAAATCGCAGTCTTCACTACAACAGCCTTATAATGTTGTTGCAAAATTTTCACCACCTGAGACCGAAATCATTCGATTTCATAGCAACCAGAAGCTTGAATTCTTTTCAGCCGATTTAAGTTCAATATACAAAAATACGGGCAACAGTCAATGGAATATTCCAGTTAATATGATGGGGTTAACCGGAGCAGCCGGTGTTATGCCCTATCATTATACCGAACTTATTTTGCAACGTTTAAAACTAAAAGATACATCGTTACGTGATTTTTTCGACTTATTTAATCACCGAACCGTATCACTGTATTTCCAGGCTTGCGTTAAATATCACTTGCCGATTGAATACGAACGTAAACGAATAAATACAGAAAAACCAGAAAATGATTTATACACCAATGCGCTCCTATCTATTATGGGCCTGGGAACAAAACATCTTAGAAACAGACTTTACACCGATGATGAATCCTTAATTTATTACAGTGGGCTCTTTTCGCAACAAGTAAAAACTGCATCAGGCTTAAAACAAATTTTGCAGCGTCATTTTTCAATCCCCGTACAAATTGAGGAATTTATTGGACAGTGGCAGGATTTAATTGATGATGTCCGCACCCGAATAACCTCAAGAACATTACCTACCGGTCAAAATGCGAGTCTGAGTCGATCTGCGATCCTCGGAAAAAAAGCCTGGTACGCGCAGGGGAAAATACACATTGTGCTCGGCCCACTGGATAACGATACGATAAAACATTATTCACCCGGTACAAAAACCCTTAAAGCACTAAATGAAATAGTACGGCTTTATGTCGGAATAGAATGTAATTACGACTTTATTATACAAGTTAAACGTGAAAGCATTCCTGAGAAGCTTACCTTAAATAAAAAATCGCCACCTATACTTGGCTGGAATGCCTGTTTACCTAAGTCCAAAAATAATGATAACCCACACGAAACAATCGATATTACTGTAGCAGCTGCCCGAATACAGTAATACACGATATAAAAGGAATTAAAATGATCAGCATTGATTTGAAATCACTTGTCAGAAAACTAAATAACCCCTGTCAAAAAGCACTTGAAGGAGCGGCCGGATTTTGTCTTTCTCGCCAGCATTACAATGTCGAAATAGAACATTGGTTAATAAAATTGCTCGAAATTCAAGATAGCGATCTGCTTGCCATTCTCGATAAATTTGACATTGATACCGGTAAATTTGCGCAGGAACTTAACAAGGAACTTGATTATCTGAAATCAGGCAATACACGTGCGCCAGCACTTTCACCTACAATTGTAAATTTATCTAAATCGGCCTGGATGTTAGCATCCATTGATTATCAGCACACAACCGCTACCTCAGCACATATTCTCGGCGCGATGCTACTCGACGATAATATAAACCAATCGTCGAATTTATATTCAGGGGAATTAAAAAAAATCACAAACGATGCCTTGCGTACAACAATTGGAAACATCGTTGGATCGACCACTGAATCGCGGCGAACCGTTCAGGGTGACACTTCTGTTAATTCAAATACAGCGAATGAATCGTCTAGTCACTCTCCCTCTCTGAAAAAGTTTACAATAGATTTAACACAAGCGGCAAGAGAGGGGAAAATAGATACCGTACTCGGCCGAGATGGGGAGATACGACAAATAATCGATATACTTATTCGCCGCAGACAAAATAATCCTATTCTAACGGGTGAAGCTGGTGTCGGTAAAACAGCCGTTGTTGAAGGTTTTGCATTGCGTATTGCCTCGGGTGATGTGCCTGACACACTAAAAAATGTTTCCATTTTAAGTTTAGACTTAGGTTTGCTGCAAGCAGGTGCCAGTGTAAAAGGTGAATTTGAAAATAGACTAAAATCAGTTATCAGTGAAGTTAAAGCATCCCCCGAACCTATCGTTCTATTTATTGATGAAGCACACACAATGATTGGCGCAGGAGGAAAAGAAGGTCAGGGGGATGCTGCAAATTTACTTAAACCAGCACTTGCACGAGGTGAATTACGTACCATTGCGGCTACCACATGGGCAGAATATAAAAAATACTTTGAACGCGATGCCGCATTAACACGCCGCTTTCAAGTTGTAAAAATAGAGGAACCAGATGAAGAAAAAGCCATCAATATGATGCGCGCTATCTCTGTGATGCTACAAAAACACCACACTGTACGTATTTTAGATGAGGCCATTATAGCCTCGGTAAAACTTTCCAGCCGTTACATTCCCGCACGGCAGTTACCTGATAAATCAGTGAGCCTGCTCGATACCGCTTGTGCAAGAGTATCACTTACACAAAATTCTACCCCGGTATCCATAGAAGATACATCACGACTGATAACACAAACAAAAACAAACATTGTACTGCTTGAACGTGAAGATGCGGTTTTAGGGAACTGTAACGAGGCAATTCAAACATTAAAGAATGAACTAATCACCTTAAATGAGAAGATTGAAATACAGCAAGAACAATGGCAAATAGAAAAAGACATCGTTAGTAAGGTTCAACAATTACAGAATAAAATAGAAACACGTGCTTTTGTTAAAAAAGAGAATGGATCATCAATAGCTGAGACACAATCCATAACAAACGTAAATGATAACAACCTTACAGCAAACAACAGTATGACTAAGAATATTTCTATTAACCCCAAGGAACAAAAAGAAATACAAGCTAAAATACTTGCATTAATCGATGAATTAACCCTTGCACAAGCTGAAACCCCAATGATTAAAATTAATGTCGACTCACAGGCAATTGCAGAAGTTGTGGCTAACTGGACCGGGATCCCTATCGGTAAAATGGTCGCCGACGAAATGAACACCATAATGAATCTAAAAGATATTCTCGGAAAAAGAATTATTGGTCAACAACATGCTCTGGATGCCATTGCAAGAAATATAAGAACATCTCGTGCGGGTTTAACCGACCCTAAAAAACCGGTCGGTGTATTTTTTATGGTCGGCTCAAGTGGTATTGGTAAAACAGAAACAGCACTCGCACTTGCCGATATTTTGTATGGTGGTGAACAAAATATAACAACGATTAATATGTCTGAATTTAAAGAGGAGCATAAAATTTCTATGCTGTTAGGCTCACCTCCAGGCTATGTCGGTTATGGTGAAGGAGGCGTGTTAACAGAAGCCGTACGGCGTAAACCTCACACTGTTATTCTACTCGACGAAATGGAAAAAGCGCACCCTGGTGTTCAGGATATTTTTTACAATCTTTTTGATAAAGGTACTATTAAGGATGGTGAAGGACGCGATATAGATTTTAGAAACACTGTCATCATTATGACTTCCAATGCAGGTGAAGAACATATTCGTGCGATATGCGCAGCATCAGAAGAATTACCCAAACCCGATGTATTACTCGATAATTTCAGACCCCAATTATTAAACTATTTTAAGCCCGCATTTCTTGGCCGAACTACAGTTATCCCATACTACCCTCTAAGCGATGACGACCTAATGAAAATCTGCGTGATTAATATGAATAAAATAAAAAAACGTGTCAAGGATAATTATAATGCGAAATTTAGCTACCATGATGATGTGGCCGTACATATTGTTGCAAGAAGCCAGGAAGTTGATACCGGCGCACGCAATATTGAAAATATATTAACAAAAACATTATTGCCTGAAATGGCGTCTGAATGTTTATCTAAACAGGCCAATGATATATCAATTAATAATATACATATTGATGTAAGCACAAAAGGTGTCTTTGAATATCAGATAAACTAATTATAAGTTGCCGTTAACGTTGAATGCCCTGAATAATTCATAAGAAGCCTATACATGCATTGTCACTCAATGAAGTTTTTCGTGTCGATTTTTTTTGTTGCCGCTATAATCAATCCTGTTCAAAGCTATAGTCAGAACGATACTGATACTATTATAAATTATAATGTACATATTGGAAAAGCTGATAGAGAATTCATTCTAGTGTCTTCCGAAATTCACAAAGTATTGGGTGTACGTGATAGAAGCAAAAAATATACGTTAGATGCCCTAGAAAATAGAATAAGTGAATTGCAAGCCATTAATGACAACTTCACTTCAGTACACTTAATCACTGCAAATCTGAAGTTAATTAAAAACAATCTTGATCACCGAGCATTATTACTATTTATAAATATTCTATTATCAAATAATGATTTTTCGACTGCGTCTAATCTTCTGCAATATATCATTAAAAATTCAGATAAATCACTTGCGTCAAATATAAAGTTTTCCTTTGCTAAATATCATTTAAAAAAAGGCAACTATGCAAAATCAAACGAATTACTGACCGATATTACTTCTGATCTGAGTATCGATAATGGTCATTACGCCCTTATTATGAAAGGAATAATTCTCCAAAAAAAAAGGAAACACCGTAAATCTTTGCACTATTATGAATCCGTACCAGCCACTTCAAAATATTATCATTATGCTCAACTCAACAAAGCGGTTGCCTATATTCGGCAAGGTTGGTGGTCAGATGCACAGTTAACGATTAATAAATTGCTTGCAATGAAGCTGCCAAAAGCAGAAAAAATAAAGACAATCAACAATAGATTATTACTTGTAGCGGGTTACTCTTTTTTACAGCAGGAATATTTTAGAGAATCACGCGAGGCTTTTCGTAATATTGATATAAATAGCCCATATGCAAGCCGAGCCATGCTCGGTATAGCTCTTTCTGCTGCAAATCAGGGTGATAACACCGGGGCACTTAACATATTAAATATACTGCAAAAGAAAAGTAGTCACAGTTTAACGGTTGAAGAAACCTATTTATTACTTCCCTATATATATGAAAGAGTTGACCAACACAAAACCGCTGCTGCCAGTTATCAAATAGGTTTAGCATATTATCGTAAACGCATAGAAGAATTAGACGCTTTATTACTTCAGATAAAAAAACCTAATTATCTGATTAATGGTACTAACAATGATTCCTTACTAAAATTAAATCACATTTCATTACAGGATGCAAAATCAAAGAACCTGATGCTTAATTTAAGAATTCTACAAACATTTAGAGGCAAAGCAAAAAATTCATCCCTAAAAAATAAAATAAACAGGCTGATTCATAATCACCAGCAATTACTTAAAAACATCATATCAAAGAAAATAGAAGAACGTGTCGCTTACTTACAAAGTTACAAGAATCAATCCCAATTTGGTATTGCACGACTTTATGACAATAGTCGAAAAAATAATTAATGAATCACTCTAACATCACAATACTATTTATTTCTATTTGCCTGCTTGCTTCCTGCTCATCAATCGACCTAAAAGGCACGTTACGGGATATTGACAATATAAATTCAACTCAAAAATCGACTACCGTCTACATTAAACCAAAAACAACCGAGGAAATTAAAGCTGCCTACATGAAATATTTAAACCATGCTAACAGTAATAACCAGTCGCGAATGGCCGCCATAAGCCGGCTTGCTGAAATCGAGTTTAATCTTAGCGATAAATTACTTGAAAGAAAGAAATCGGATGATAATGATAGTTTATTTGATGATACACAATACAACGCAAGACTTGATAAAACTATTAAACTATTGTCAACATCTTTAAGAGACTACCCTAACCAAAAAACCAATGATAAAATTTTATACCAACTATCAAAAGCATACGACCAAAGAGGTTTGCATTTAAAATCGATACAAAGCCTGATGCTGATTACGAAAAATCACCCAAAATCAACCTATTACATAGAAGCTCAATTCAGGATAGCGGAAACTGCATTTTCAAGAAAAGACTATATTACAGCTGAAGATGCCTATACCGAGGTTATCAGCTCAAAAAAGAATGAAATATATTTTGAAAAGTCGACATTTAAACGTGCATGGTCTCGCTACAAGCAAAGTTATTATATTGAATCCGTTGATGACATAATAAGTGCGATTAAATTTCATAATTTTAATGACTACGAATCTCTTGATAAGTCCGAAAAATCAGTGCTTGATGAATACTATCGTACACTAGGGCTTGCTTTTGCATATGCAGGAGGTATTAAACCATTAAGAGAATATATAAAATCAAACAACCTAACTAAACTAAAATTCAAAATTTACCTGAGCGTCAGCAATACATATAAAAATCAAGAACGTTACTCTGACGCAGTTGGAATTCTTGAGGATTATATAAAACAGGAAAAAAGATCAAATAAAATCCCATACGCTTACCTTGAAATTGTGGCGATCTGGGATAAAGGAGGCTTTTCAGAAAAGCTGAAGATTGCTACGACAAAATTTTATACCACATACAATTCTGCAATGCCTTATTGGAAGAGAAAAAACACCGATAAAAAGGCTGCAGTTTACATAAAAAAATCACTCAAGAAATATATCCTGAAAATGGCCTCTTATTTCCATAAACTTTACTTAACGACAAAAACAAGCAGCAATTTTATTAATTCACAAATATGGTATGTGCGATTTTTAAAACATTATAAATCGAGTACGCACAAAGAGAACATCAATTATTTATATGCCGAACTTCTTGCCTCTGCTGGTAAATTAAATGCTGCGCTTAAACACTATGAAGTGGCAGCATATGACAACAAGATAATACTAGATAAATATTCCGCCTACGCGACTATTATTATGACTGATAAACTTATAAAACGGTATTCTAAAAATACCACAAAAAGAATTTACAATCTTAATAAGCATATAAAATATGCTTCACGCTTTACACAGCTTTACCCAAATGATAAAAACTCAGCCAAAATACTACTGCATGCGGCTGAACTTGCTTACTTAAATAAAAAATACCCTCAAGCCATTCAATTAACAAAATCATTGCCCTTGTCAATCACAAAAAATACGTTAATGCAGGCTAGTCTTATTTCAGCGCAATCTCATTACCAACTTAAAGAATACCAGCAAGTCGAAGACGTTTATTCAACAATGCTTTCAATGTCTACAAACATTGAGAACCGTAAAAAAATTAAAGAAAACATTGCACTCGCTATTTACAAACAAGCAGAACATTCAAAATCAATAAATGATTTTTCATCTGCAGTCAGGCATTTTCGGAGAATATCGACGACTGTTCCCCAGTCTAAAATTGCAGCAGCAGGTTTGTACGATGCAATCGCACTGCATATGCAACAAAAACAATGGCTGCAAGCTATTTCTTTAATTAAAATATTTAAAGCATCATATCCAGACCATAAATATTTCAATGACACTTCTAAAAAGCTATCGATTGCCTACCTTAATTCAAATCAAAACTTAAAAGCGGCTGTAGAATTCGAAAGATTATCAAATAGCAATCAAAACAATGAAGTCAAACGCGCAGCCTTACTTCAAGCTGCACAGTTATATGAAGAAAAAAATAACATTAAGTCATCTATACGTTCATACACCCATTATACAAAAAAATATAAAAAACCCTACGTTCAATACCTTGAAGCCATGTACAAACTTACTGATTTACATGGTAAATTGTTACAATACAATAAATCGAGATACTGGCGAAACAAAATAATTCAGGCCGATAGTGCAATCGCTCGAAGATACAAAACAAAGCGAACACAATACATTGTATCAAATACATTAATAAGCAGTGCAAAAGAACAGCAAGATAGATACCTGAATATAAAACTTGTTCGACCATTAAAATACAATCTTCGAAAAAAGAAAAATGCGATGCAGGCATCAATCAAACTGTATATCCAGGCAACTGTATACAAACTGTCCGAACCCAGCTCACAGGCGACCTATTCTATAGCTGCAATTTACAATGACTTTAGCAAGGCTTTACTTAATTCCGAATTACCGGCGGGTTTATCTAATGAAGAGCAAGAGCAGTATAAAATACTACTCGAAGACAAAGCCTTTCCATTCGAAGAAAAGGCAATCGAATTTCATGAAATCAATATGCAGCATACAAAATATAATATGTACAACAACTGGGTTAAAAAAAGTCATCTAAAGCTAAAAAAACTTTTTCCTGTACGTTATAAACGCAAATTCAAAATAGATGAGTATGCCAATGCACTACATTAAATTATTCAATTATGTGGCGCTATTATTAATTACTAGTTGTTCGCAAACGATGGTTCAGGATAATAGTGATAACGTCACTGAAGCAACAGGTTCTCAAGCAATCTCCCATGAGCTGACTAATAATGTTTTAGAAAGGTATAAAATGGCGCTGTATGCAATGCGAGACAAGAAAATTAATATAGCGAAACCTTTACTCCTTAAAATAACTAAAGATTATCCTGAACTGGCGGGCCCGCACGCAAATATCGGAATAATATACTATAAGCAAGGTGATTATAAAAAGGCATTAATTTCATTAAAAACAGCCCTTGCAAAGAATCCAACAAATGCCTATGCGCACAATGGTCTTGCTTCTGTATACCAACAACAAGGTGATTTCACTTTAGCCGAGAAACATTTTTTGCTTGCGATAAATTATAAAAAAGACTATGCGATTGCACATTATAATATCGCTCTACTCTACGATGTATTTTTCCATAAAATAAAGGCATCCGTTAAACATTACCGACAATATCTTTCTATTATAGAGAAAAAGGGATTGGCTGATACGCAAACACGCAATTGGATTGAACAATTAGAAAACTCGCTCAAACAAGGGTAATCAAAATGAAAAGCTATTTACGAATCATCCTTTATACCCTATATATAGTCACGTATTTTTTTGCTGTAACACCGAGTATTGCAGAAGTTGAAATAAAAATGGATACCACAACAATTAAAGGTAACACTGAACTGCCGAAAATTATTTATATCGTACCCTGGCAGGAAGCCAAACAATTTAAGAGCAAGGCACAACAACTCATAATACATAGCTTGTACGGTGATCTATTTGATCCTGTTTTACCCACAGAATGATAAAGAATATTTTATTGCCGTTAGCTTAACTATCGTTTAGATTTATCTGAATATTCAAATTATTTAACACATCAATATTAAATTGAGTCATTATGACAAAATGCTTGTCACATCTGTATAAGGCTTATTTCTGAAATCTCGGTAATTCGTCTTAATTGGGTAGAGGAGCATGCGGCACTAATATTTACAAAGTTATTCTCAGAATTTGATATGCTGCTCTTAAGAAAAACATATAATTTACTTTAAAATCAAATAGTTATAAAGAGTACAATGTTTTTTATCTCGAAACTAAAGCATGTACAAAAATTGCCGCTATTCTTTAATATATATGTAGTATGTGGACTCTATCCATCACTCATTAACTTAAATAATAAACTGGAAGGATGCCTATGAACGATTCGTCAACATCATCAACTAAGTCCTGGCGTCAACGTTGGATTACCGGTCCTATCTTCAAGTTATTCAAGAGCGTGACTCCACGTATGTCTCAAACTGAAAAAGAAGCCCTCGAAGCAGGCAATGTTTGGTGGGATGGAGAACTATTCAGCGGTCGACCCAAATGGCGACGTTTGCGTGATTTAGCTCCTCCACATCTTAGCACTGAAGAACAGGCCTTTATTGATGGCCCGGTCAATACCGTCTGCGCGATGTTAGATGACTGGAAAATAACCAACGAAGACTACGATTTACCCACCGATGTTTGGCAATACTTAAAAGACAACGGCTTCTTCAGCATGATTATTCCTAAAAAATACGGTGGACTGGAATTTTCTGCCTTTGCCCATTCCGAGGTTGTCTTAAAAATTTCAACCCGTAGTGTTTCAGCTGCAGTGACGGTTATGGTTCCCAATTCACTTGGACCGGGGAAATTGCTTCAGGAATATGGAACGGAAGAACAGAAAAATCACTACCTGCCAAGATTAGCAAAAGGTCTGGATATACCCTGCTTCGCTTTAACCAGTCCGCATGCAGGTAGCGACGCAGGCGCAATCCCTGATTATGCTATTGTCTGCAAACAGGATTTCGATGGGGAAAAAGATGTACTGGGTATGCGTGTAACTTGGAATAAACGCTATATCACGCTTGGCCCAGTAGCAACAATACTTGGCCTTGCTTTTAAACTTTATGACCCCGAACATTTATTAGGTGAGGAAGAAAATCTCGGTATTACCCTCGCACTCATTCCCACTGATACGCCGGGGGTAAATATTGGTCGACGCCATATGCCGCTTAATCTTGTATTTATGAACGGCCCGAACAGTGGTGACGACGTCTTTATGCCGCTGGACTGGATTATTGGCGGGCAAGCTCGTATTGGACAGGGTTGGAGAATGCTTGTTGAGTGTTTAACCGATGGACGCGCAATCTCGTTACCCTCACTCAGTGTGGGAGCCGGTAAATTAGCCGCCCGAGGTATTGGTGCATACTCAAGAATACGCACTCAATTTAAATTACCAATTGGTAAATTTGAAGGCGTAGAAGAAGCGCTGGCACGTATTGGTGGCCTCACATATATGATGGATGCCGCGCGCATAATGACCATAGGTGCATTGGACCGGGGCGAAAAACCTTCTGTTATATCGGCGATTGTTAAATATCATTTAACAGAAGGCATGCGTAAAATAGTCAATGACTCAATGGACATACAAGGTGGTGCCGGTATCTGTTTAGGGCCACGCAACATCATGGGTCGCGTGTATCAGGCCGTCCCCATTAGTATTACGGTTGAAGGCGCAAATATTCTAACGCGCACAATGATAATTTTTGGCCAGGGTGCTATTCGTTCTCACCCCTTTGTTTTCAAGGAACTTGAAGCCATTGGCAATGATGATCCAGAGCAATCGTTAGATAATTTTGAGCGCGCTTTTATTGGCCATGTTAAATTTATTATTACCAATGTGGCACGAAGCTTATTTCATGGCCTAACAGCATCACTGTTTGTTATGGTACTCGGTAAAAAACCAATACGACGCTACCATCAGCATCTAACACGCATCAGTGCAGCATTTGCACTTATG
>VAPL010457810.1_pt1 | contig 21412 bp, 22 predicted proteins | sample 3395061 | NCBI WGS metagenome assembly VAPL01 (sample SAMN08290444, study PRJNA428436) | hydrothermal vent metagenome | isolation source: Deep-sea hydrothermal vent chimney 2 | place: Pacific Ocean: Juan De Fuca Ridge | depth 2182 m m | reverse complement strand
AGTTATGATAGACAAGGTTTTCTGCCTGCCCCAGTATTTGTTGGTGCAATAGCTTGTCGGCATAACTTATTGCTGGCCAGCTGCTACTGAGTACGGCAATAACTTGTATAAACTGGCGACGATTTATCGGCTGGCTATTTTTCATATTATTCTTTTAGTTTTATGATATCAGTTCGAGCTGATTTGTAAGGCTAATTATTTAGTGTTTTTTTGCGTTTTATTATTTATATTCCAGCGCTTAAAAAAGGCCAGAAAAGCCTGGCGTGAATATTTTCCATCTTTTAGAAATTCGGCGGTATCCTGAGACCATAATACGCTGCCGTTATATTCAGACACATACATGTGCGGATAACCCAGTGGTTTCGGGAAGGCTTTTAAAAACTCTGCATTGTCATTTTCATCACTGACATTAATTTTGAGCATAACAAATGTCTGGTGAAGCTGTTGTTTAATATCCGGGTTAGCATCAAAGAAAACATCCATTTTTTTGCACCAGCTGCACCAGTTTCCACCCAGTTCAATTAAAATGCGGCGATGGGTTTCGGTAGCCAGTTTAACTGCGGCAGCACCATCTTTAAATGCATCCTGTTTAATGTCATAGTGGGTGCTGTATTTAGGTAGTGAATGACCGGTGCTGATGGCAGCGGATAGATTAAATGCCAGCAATAACAGACTGAGTGCTGTTATAAGTTTACCGGGTGCTAAGAGATAACTCGTATTTTTCATGGGCTTATTGTACTATTTTTATATTGCAAATATAGATCACTGTATTAGCAAATGGTTTCACAGACTTAATTTATTTTTTCATTAATGATACAGAAGGTTGCTCAGTATGGCTGCAAAGCTGATGATTTTACCCAGTAAAGACAGTAAAAAAATTCGATTAGTTAAAATGCCAGAAGATTATGAAGAGCATGAGGTGTTCCGCGCGGCCACCGGCGCTATTGCTCGAATAGAGGACAATCTGCCGGACTATGACTGGGATGACCTTATGGAAGAACTGGAAGATATGGGGTTTGAGGAAATGAGCTTTTTGCTTGGGCCTGAAGTTTAAGCCGTATTAGCGCTTAGCTCAATATCTCTACTTCCATTCCCAGTGTTAGCTCTCCGGAGCCTTCGGCAATCACATTCTGGCCGAACATTATTTTGTTTTCATTCATGCGGTAGCCGGCCAGAGTTTTGACCACTTCAGCTGATTGCTCCCCTGTGTCCGGATTGATACTGGGAATGGAGCAACGGCTACAAGGCTTTACCAGTCGTAATGTAATATCCCCAATACGTATTTTTTTCCAGCTGTCCTCCGCAAAAGCAGCACTGCCGGTTACTACCAGGTTTGGTCGAAACCGCTTCATATCAACCGTTGAACTTAAACGGCTGTTTAAATCATCGAGTGAGCTCTGGCCGATGAGTAAATAAGGAAAGCCGTCACTGAAGGCGGTGATATCACCCTGCTGTGCATAATCTAAATCAACCTGGCGGATTTCATCATCGGGGAAATAGACTAATCGGGTGGGTGACTGTATCACTGAACTGAACCATTTAGCAGCCTGTGTACCGCAGTCATAAGCATTGCAGCTGTCTTCCCATACGCTAGCCTTAACGCGGCTGCTGGTGTTGCTAATATCGAGGCTTAGGGTTGGCATATCCGGTGCGTTGATGATTAAACGATTATTTTCCAATGAGCTCTTAATTAGACACATTCTCGGATGCTTGCGTTGAGTCAGCATATAACCATGTTCGTTTATCAACATCCAGCGACGGTCCATTTCCAGTCCGAAGGGGCTGAGGCGGGCCTGCTGCAGGTTAATTTGAGAAGTAGACTTTATCGGGTAAATGGCAAGTTGAGATAATTTAATCATCAGACCTCCGGCAGCTGTTTAACATATCCTGTATTTTATCCACCCCGAGTTTGCGTGCCAGCTTAATATTGGTATCCGGTATGCTGCTGGTGTCTGCATGGTTCTCAATGGCATGCTGCATACTTTTCTCCCGAATAATATGTAAGGTGGGAAACGGCGAGCGATTGGTGTAATTTGATGCGTCTCTGGCTGGCTCGCCTTCAAAGCAGTATTGAGGGTGAAAATGTGCAAGCTGATAGGTAGAGCAATAATTTAACTCATTCAGCAGTTGATTGGCATAATCGATTAGTTCAACAAAATCATCAAAGTCCTGCAGGCTGCGATTAAATATTAGCAGCGTGGTTTCGGTATTAGGGTGTTGGTCCAAATACTGAAACTCCTGCGCCAGATCTTGCAGGCTGGATGCCAGATCAGAGCTGTCTGAAACCGCATAACGGATACTATCGGCTTCAAATTCGCGATTAGCGAAGGGGCAGAAGTTTAGTCCGATAATGATGTTTTTTAACCAGCAACGGGTTTGCTGTATGGTTTGTTCGTTAGTGTATTTTGAGTTCAATGGCGTACTTAAAATTAAGCTGAGAGCAGACAATTAAATCAGATTGTGGATTAAAACACTAGTGAGATATGCGCATAAGTTAACAGATAGTGTGAAATAACGGATTGGATAACAGGCAAGTGATAAACCAGTCACTTATCCGGGCACGGTAAATTTCCGGCCCGGTAAGTAACCGTTTAGATAATTGCCAAGTGATTAACCGGCTTTGGCATACTCAAAGTTTTGAGAGAAGTTATCTTTCCATGATCTGAAGTCTGAGCGTATATCACCGCGCTCTCTCAGGACTAAGACAATATGGTATTGGCCGCGTGTAGAAGGTAGTCTCCAGCGTACATTACCCGTTAAATTATAGCTTCTTTCACTGCTGTCGAGTTTGACCTCAATATCCAGCACCGAATCAATTTCGATAGGTGAGGAAACTTCCAGGCGAATACTGTGAGGCGATATCTCAATGGCAGTCGTTTTCATGGTTTTGCCGAGCAGGGATGGGTTTTCAGAAGAAAAGAGTATTTTTACGTGGGTGCCAACAGCACTAACGAAGTGATCTTCTGTGTTTTTCTTAAACAACCGTAGAGCAAAGTTTTTCATTATGGTTCCTGCTAAATAAGTTATGGTTAAAGTCGAGTCTTATTAAGAGGTTTATCATTTATGCTGCAGGTGAAGATTTTTGACTGCACTAATTGAAGCACATGAGAAAGGAATAACAAGCCGTTTTCACCCGTTTGGGTGAAGACTGTGAATCGTATCACGCAAGTTTATTGCTGCCGAAAAATATTTAGCCGCCTTATGGTGACTAGCCGATTAAAAGTTACTAGTATGTTATTGAATAAAATAAAGAATCGTCATATGTCGGTAAATAACCTTAAATTCATCAGCTGTTTTATCATCCTCGCCGGGCTTGGGGCCTGTTCAACTTCACCACCCAAAAATATGGCGAATAGCTGTTCAATTTTTGAAGAAAAATCTGGCTGGTATGATGATGCCCGCGATAGCTTCAAACGCTGGGGTGTGCCGATTCATGTACAGTTGGCGATTATTCATCAGGAATCGCGCTTTACTTCGGATGCACAGACCGACATGGAGTATATTTTATGGATAATACCCAGCGGGCGAAAATCAACCGCTTACGGCTATGCGCAGGTTAAGGATGCCACCTGGGAATGGTATATTAAGTCCACGGGTAATAGCGGAGCTGACAGAGATGACTTCGCTGATGCGGTAGACTTTATTGGCTGGTACGGCAAAAAATCCTATGATACGTTGAAGATCTCCAAATGGGATGCGTATAACCAGTATCTGGCTTATCATGAAGGCCATGGTGGGTTTAAGCGTAAAACCTATCAGCAAAAACCCTGGTTAATGAAAGTCGCAGTAAAAGTTAAAAAAAATGCCAGCCGCTATGCTGCACAGTTAAAAACCTGTGAACAGGAGCTAAATTCGGGCTGGTGGTTCTGGTAATAATTAAAAAATGCAAATGAGTTCAAACAGAATGTTTAATCAAATTAAAACAATTTTCAGCATAATTCTAATTTCCACAATTTCTTTTTCTGCACAGGCTTATGATGAAGTTGGTTATGAAAAAAATATAGAGTTGTTAGATCAAAGCATCACGAAATTAAATAAAAATAAGTATACAAGTGATGATTTAACAAAATGGACACGACTGTCTATAAATATAAAAAGTGAATCTGAATTATGCATTTCGGAAATGCAGGGTATTTTGCTGGCGTTAAGTGACTCTATTAAAGGTTTGGGCGATGCCTCTAAAGGTGAGGATGAAAACGTATCTACAGTGCGTGAGCTGCTAAATAGTGATAAGAGTCAGGTAGAAAAAAATATCGCTGATTGTAAAGCTCATTTGTTAGTGGTTGCCGATATAGAAAGTCAGCTGGATAAGGCAAAGAGTCATGACTTTGACCAGGTGTATTTGTCGAAGCAGAAAAACTTAGTGACCCTGGTAGGAGAGTTTATTAATAGTCCGGCCGATCTGTTCAGTAATTCGTCTGCTTTTGTTGTTGAAAAATCAGGTGTTAAAAATATAAAGCTGACTGAATGGGTTGTAGGCTCAGTTATTGTGGTACTGGTTTTTTTATTCTCATTGCACATTAGAAAACGCCTGCAGAAAAAATCGAGTGAGGCTAGCTGGAATAATGATCTGGATAGTCTGTTATTACATTCTTTATTAACCGTTAGTGCTTACTTTATACCGCACTTAATGGTTACTTTAGTGAGTTATTTGTTACTGTATTATATTAATTTTAATATAGAGACTACGCTTTTTGTTACCCAGCTTTCATTTTCTATGCTGATTTACTTTCTGTTTGTATCAGCGGTGCACTTTATTCTGTCTCCGATTCCACCGGCTAAACCCATCTTAAGCCATATGGGTGATAGTCTGGTTAAAATATCACGTCGTCTAAGAGTGTTGTTTTTAATTTCTCTGGTTGGATACCTCGCATTTTACACGGTGTTTTCTGAAAGCCTGAGCGAAACTAATCTACATTTATTACGTTATGTTTTTTCATTGTTTCTGGTTATTAATCTTGTCTGGACAATACGGGTATTAGTCGATTCTAAACGCTTTCCCAAAATCAGCTGGATATCACGTGCAGTTAATTTGATTTTAATATTAACGCTTATTTCAGAATGGTCGGGTTACCCGGTTTTATCGATAGCGGTTCGCGGTGGTGTACTGATTAGCTTCGTATTGCTGATTACTTTTTATGGCACTTCTAAAATTTTACAGTTAATTTTTAATTCTCTCGATCAGGGCTCAAATCGTATATCCATACGCATTCGTAATAAAATAGGCGTAGAGCCCAATAATGCAGTACCGGGTTTAATCTGGATCAGATTGACGATGTCGGTCATCTTGTGGAGCTCGTTTTTCATCATTATTGTAAATATATGGGATTATGATGGCGGCCAGCTTACGCAAATTCAAAGCTACCTCGTTAACGGCTTCAGTATTGGTGAGTATCGATTAATTCCGGGTAAAATTTTATGGGCATTGATTGTGTTTTCAGGGTTGTTAATTGTTTCGGGCTGGATAAAAAACCAACTGGATAAACACTGGTTAAGTATGTTGAGTATCGACGCCGGTGCTCAGGATGCGATGGTAACTATCTCCGGTTATATTATGTTTTTAGTTTCGGTTTTAATCGGTTTGTCCATCGCCGGGTTTAATTTTGGAAATATTGCGATAGTTGCTGGTGCATTATCAGTTGGTATAGGCTTTGGTTTGCAGAATATTGTGAATAATTTTGTGTCGGGTTTGATTTTGTTATTTGAGCGTCCGATTCGAAAAGGTGACTGGGTTGAGGTGGGAGCGACTGAAGGCTTTGTGAAAAACATTCAAATTCGATCTACCTTAATCAGAACATTTGATAATTCAGATGTAATTGTACCAAACTCAGAACTGATATCAAATCAGGTAACTAACTGGATGCTGTCCAGTAAAAAAGGCCGTGCGATTGTACCGGTTGGAGTGGCCTACGGAAGTGATGTTGAACAAATTCGCGAAATACTGTTACAGATAGCCAATGACAATGAAAGCCTGATACATGGAGAGAATAGATGGAAGCCGAAAGTATTGTTCCGTGGTTTCGGTGATAGCTCTCTTGATTTCGAATTACGCGTATTTTTGAAAGAAATTAATGAGCGACTGATGGTGATTAGTGATATTAATTTTGCAATAGACAAGGCCTTTCGGCAAGCTAATATTGAAATACCATTTCCGCAGCGTGATGTACATGTTAGAACATTGCCGCAAGATTCGAATCAAAATACTTCGACTTAAATGCGGTTGATTCATTAAGTATTTAAACCACGGACTAGAGGTGTAGAACTGGTTTCTGTCATTGCCTGATGCATATATAGGGAATCTAGTGAATTTAAACGGTCACAGGGCATTGTGATCCCGATATAGATATTCGTGGATAACGAAGTTTATTTTGATTTTTTATCTACTGTTAAAAGGGTGAAATCGAGGTCATTTTCTGAGAACATGGATATTTACTGCACAAGTTTATATATCAATTTTATGCATCAGGGTTAAAGTATCTTGCGAAAACAGCGACGACTTTTATTGTCAGTTTGCCGGGCAAATAGCCATTTCAACCAGTTCAATCCAGTGCATTATCGGTTGCTTTGATTCTGTGGCCAGATGCATCTGGCAGCCGATATTTGCGGTCGCAATAATATCCGGACGATTTTTTTGCAGAGCGGATATTTTATTATTTAATAATTGTTTAGATAGCTTCGGTTGTAATACCGAATAGGTTCCAGCAGAGCCACAACATAAATGCCCATCACTCACTTGAGTCAGAGTGTAACCAACTTTCGTCAGTATTTTTTCTACCACACCATTGAGTTGTAAACCATGCTGTAAGGTACAGGGGCTATGAAAGGCAACACTTGTATTTATTTTAGTGGACTTATTATGGTCGAAATTTTCAGCCGCAATAATTTCGCTGATATCTTTTGCTAAATTGCTTATTCTTCGAGCCTTAAGTGCATAGTATTCATCATGCTCTAAAAGCTGTGCATAGTCTTTTACCATAACGCCGCAACCGCTGGCAGTAATAACAATGGCTTCAATGCCATTATTAACATGATGCCACCAGTTGTCGATATTGCGCTTAATAGTTGTTAATGCTTCATCGGTTGCGCTGAGATGCTGACTGACTGCGCCGCAACATTTTACTTCTTTTTGCTGTATCAGCTCGATACCGAGTTTATTTAAGACATTGGCGGTAGCAATATTGGTGTTTGCGCTAACCGTCTGTTGAACGCAGCCTGCCAGTACCAGCATTTTTCGTTTATGGTCAACCACAGGCCATGGTTCAGTAATTTGAATAACGGGCATTTTGTTTTTTAAGGCTACGGGTAAAGCGGCTTTAAATAGATTGCCCAGATTTAATAAAAAAGCAAAGCGCTCAGGGTAGGGAATGATTTTTCGAAGTGCATAGCGCGTTGTGCGCTCGAGTAGATTACGTGAAGTTTGTTGCTCAACCATTTCGCGGCCAATATCAATCAGCCGGCCGTATTTAACGCCAGAGGGGCAGGTGGTCTCACAGGAGCGACAGGTTAAGCAGCGGTCAAGGTGCAAGCGGGTTTTGTCGCTAACCGGTTCACCTTCTAATACCTGCTTAATTAAGTAAATTCTGCCCCGCGGGCTGTCCAGCTCGTCACCTAAAAGTTGATAGGTGGGACAGGTTGCAGTGCAGAATCCACAATGAACGCAGGAGCGTAAAATAGAATCCGCTTCCTGACCCTGGGGGGTTTCGAGTAAACTTTTAAGCAGGTTAGTTTGCATTTTATAGTTCTTTATACAGACAGCCGGGGTTTAAAATATTGTGCGGATCGAAAGCATTCTTTAATTTTTTATGAATGCAGAGCAGGCCGGGGCTGAGGCGGTGAAAAATATCTGTGGTGGATGTGGCGTTTTTAAATAATGTTGCCTGACCATTAACTGCATCTAGCCGTTCACGTATTTTTGTCGCTGGTTCATCTGTTTTTAACCAGCGTAATGCGCCACTCCATTCATAAAGAGTGTCGCCGGATAATTCCAATGGTGCATTATTGGAAGCTAATGATAAACGCCATAGGGGCTTATCAGTATTAAAAAAATCATGTGTCTGAATTTTGATTGACTGCCAGAAGGCTGAAGCATTTTCCAGCCGTTCGCCAGCCATTGTTTTCAGTGCGGCATTTACCGAAGACTGATTACCGCTTAAGCGCACATAAAATTGCTGCTGATAAAAACAGCTGGCACTTACCGGTAGAGATTGTTTAATCCATTGGTGAATGTTCTTTTGTGCCTGATGAATATCGCAGGAATAGCATAAAGTTATTTCAGCTTCCGGCTTGGGTAGTACTTTTAGCGATACATCCAGAATCACACCTAGTCCACCGAGTGCGCCGCACATTAAACGTGAGGCGTCATACCCGGCAACATTTTTCATAACCTGACCGCCGAAACGTAGCGGTTCGGCTTTACCATTAATTATTTGACAGCCTAGAACAGAATCCCGGGCGGCACCCGCATAAGCGCGGCGTGGGCCGGAAAAATTACCGGCGATGGTGCCACCGAGGGTGGCAAGTTCTGAAAATGCCGGTGGTTCAAATGCCAGCATCTGTTTGTGTTCATCGAGTGTTGCTTCTATGTCGGTTAAGCGTGTACCGGCACGGGCGGTAATCACTAACTCGGTGGGTTCATAACTGATAATACCCTGATGTTCGGATATATCAATGATATCTGCTTCAACCCGGCGGCCATAAAAAGCTTTGCTATTACCCGCCTGTATTTTCAGTGCGCTTTTATTTTTATACGCATTCAGGACTTGAGCCTGTAATGTCTGGCTGATATCGTTTGACATAAAATAATTATCTATCCGGGTTTATTAACTAATCTGATATGGCACGTTACTAACATACCGTTATTTAAATGTGATACGAAAAAATTAATTTCATTTCTGTCATCGGCAAATGCATCTGTCGGAGATCCAGTGATTTAATGTGCTGCAACGACGCTGGATTTCCGATAAAAGCATTCGGCAATGACGAATTTTGTAAGTTATCGTGATGGCAGTTAATTTGAGATAAAAAATCTTGTTGCATGTTAAAACCGCTCCAGTTCAGGGTGCGATAACTCGCCATGGTGTACATGCATGGCACCAAATTCAGCGCAGCGGTGTAAGGTTGGTACCGCTTTACCCGGGTTCAGTAAACCTTTTTTATCAAAGGCTTCTTTAATAGCATGAAACTGGGTTAACTCCATAGCATCAAACTGTACACACATCTGATTGATTTTTTCTATTCCAATGCCATGCTCGCCAGTAATGCTGCCGCCGACTTTAACGCACAGTTCTAAAATTTTTCCACCGAACTCTTCTGTGCGTTCCAGTTCTCCTGGAATATTCGCATCGTATAAAATTAAAGGATGTAAGTTGCCGTCACCTGCATGAAAAACATTGGCAACGGGTAAGTTATATTCGGTAGATAATTCTGCCATGGTTTTTAAAACCTGTGGTAGATGTTTGCGTGGAATAGTGCCGTCCATGCAATAATAATCCGGCGATATTCTGCCGACGGCGGGGAAGGCGGCTTTACGACCTTTCCAGAAATTCATGCGCTCGGCTTCATCTTTTGCCAGTCGTACTTCAGTGGCACCGCTGCGCGTTAATACATTTTGCACGGTGCTAATATTTTCGTCGACTTCGGCGCTGCTGCCATCCAGTTCGCATAATAAAATAGCCATTGCATCCGTAGGGTAACCGGCGTGTACAAAGTCTTCGGCGGCTTTAATGGCGAGCTTGTCCATCATTTCCAGGCCGGCGGGAATAATGCCTTCGGAGATAATATTGCCGACTGCTTCACCAGCCTTAATTAAGTCATCGAAGGCGGCCAGTAAAACTTTTGCCGATTCCGGTTTCGGTAAAAGTTTAACGCTAACTTCAACGATGATGCCGAGCATACCTTCGGAGCCGGTCATTAACGCCAGTAGATCATAACCGGCACAATCCAGCCCGCTACCGCCAATGGTCAGTAGCTCACCCTCCATAGTGATAATTTTTAACTGTTGAATATTATGCACGGTTAAGCCGTATTTAAGACAGTGCACACCGCCGGAATTTTCCGCCACATTGCCACCAATGGTGCAGGCAATTTGTGAAGACGGGTCAGGTGCATAATACAAACCATACTGTTCAACCGCCTGCGAAATGGCCAGGTTGCGTACGCCGGGCTGTACCCGTGCAATGCACTGCACCGGGTCGATATCAATAATATCTTTGAACTTGGCCAGACTCAGTAAAATACCATCAGACAGGGGAAGTGCGCCGCCGGATAAACCGGTGCCGGCACCCCGTGCTACGACGGGTACATCAAGTTCGTAGCAAAGCTTTAATATTGCCTGTACCTGTTCAATAGTTTCAGGTAACGCCACTGCCAGTGGCAGATTACGGTAGGCGGATAAGCCATCGCATTCGTAGGGATGTAAATCTTCTTTTTCATGGAGTACGCAAGCGGCCGGTAAAATATATTCCAGGCGGTTGACTAAAAGTGGTTTGTCGAGGGTAGCAGTCATATAGGGGGTATTATTCACATGCTGGTTGGTTAAAGTTTATGGTTACTGAGCCGGGTTAATTTAAAGTCCGCTAACCACAACTCAGTTAATCTTCAAATTCCGCGTTATGATAAATATGCTGCACATCATCACAGTCATTTAAGGCAGCAATAAAAGCATCAAAGAATTCCACATCTTCACCGGTAACGCTGCAGGTGGTTTGTGGCAGGTAGGTAATCTCATCCATTTCAAAGTCGATTTCGGGGAAGGCGTCGAGTAAGGCAGTGCGGGTTTTATTAAACTCAGTATTGGGTGCAAGTACTGATATCATACCGTTTTCGCCTTCAATATCCGCCACATCGACGTCTTTTTCCATTAAGGCTTCGAGCACGGCTTCTTCATCATCATGCTTAAATGCGAAAATCGCCTGATGGTCGAACATGTGGCTAACCGTGCCCTGAGTGCCGATTTTGGCGTGATTTTTTACAAAGCACTGACGCACATCGGTAAAGGTACGGTTATTATTATCGGTCAGGCAGTCGACGATAACCATGCAACCACCGGGGCCAAATCCTTCGTATTGAGCGAGTGCAAAATCTTCGCCTGCACCGCCTGCGGCTTTTTTCATGGCATTGTCTATTACATGGGCCGGCACCTGGTCTTTTTTGGCTTTTTCAATTAAACGCCGTAGCGTTAAATTGCTGTCAGCATCAGCACCACCATTTTTAGCACATACATAAAGCTCTTTACCGTAGCGTGAGTAGAGTTTGGCTTTTGCACCCTGTGTTTTAGCCATTGAAGCTTTACGGTTTTCGAAATGTCTGCCCATCTGAATGCGTCTCTCTGATTCTATCTATGATTGAGTTTTAATTATATTGACTGATTTTAACGGTATAGGCAGCGATATACTAGCCCGAATTAATCGTCTATCAGAGTCACCCGGGTTTCAGCGGTGTGTTTGTTGATGATAAAGCGTAATTCACAAAATTCATTCTGAGTGTCCTGCGGTGTCGGGTCATCTGAGCAACTGCAACCCGCAATGATGCCGGTATAGAAAATGCCCGTATAAAGTGTAATGAAACTAGCGTCTTCCTGCATTCTGTTGATTATGGCACTGGGCTTGTCATCACTTACATAACTGCTTAAAGACAGCCCCTGTTGTAAGGGTAACTGATGATGGTCGAGTGCAGAGACTTCACGCTTAAAGGTGCGGGTAAAGTCAGCAGATGACCAGGCTTTTAGGGATGCGGGTAATGTCAGCATGAGTGAGCGATACGTTCAGTGGTAGTCAATTTTAAAAAGCCCTTTATAATAGGCGTATGCAAAAATATAAATACAAGCAATGATAATTGATAGTCAGTTTACACCCGCAACCGGTTTAGGCAATAGTCACCTGCAAACACTGCTGCCGACTTTTATGCGTAACCATCTGGCCTTTGCGGGTGTGGCGCAAACGCTGGAGCTGGACGATGGTGATTTTGTTGATTTGATCTGGACCGATAAGCCATCTGCATCACAGCCATTAAAACCCATTGTAATTATTTTTCATGGACTCGAAGGTTCAATTCACTCGCCCTATGCAAAGGGTATGATGCTGGCAATAAAAAAACACGGATGGACAGGGTTGTTAATGCATTTCAGAGGTTGTTCCGATAGAGCTAATCGTCTACCCCGTAGCTATCATAGTGGTGAAACCGGAGATGCAAAACAACTATTGAACTGGCTGCAGAAAGAATATAAAGATGCTCCTTTAGCTGCCGTGGGTTTTTCGCTGGGGGGCAATATGTTATTAAAATTGCAGGCTGAGCTGGCAACTGAATCCGTATTTAAAGCAGTAGTGAGTGTTTGTGCGCCGATGTTATTAAGTGCATGTGCTGATAGATTGAATAAGGGTTTTTCAAAAATATATCAGGCTTATTTATTAAAGCATTTAAAGGCTAAGCTGCGATTGAAAGCCGGCCAGCATGATTATGAAAAATTAATTAATTTAAACACAGAAAGTATTAATCAATTGAAAACCTTCTGGCAATTTGATGACTGGGTAACCGCACCGTTGCATAATTTTACGGGAGTGGATGATTATTATCGGCGCTCAAGTGCGCGTCAGTATTTGAAAAGCATTTCGAGTCCCAGTCTGATTTTGCAGGCACTGGATGATCCGTTTATGACGGCGGACATTATTCCTGATAATTCTGAGCTGTCTGCCACCACGGTGATGGAATTAAGCCGTCACGGAGGACATGTTGGATTTATTGGTGGCAGCGTAATGAAACCGGAGTACTGGCTGGAAACTCGAGTGCCAGAATATTTGAGTGAATTTATTTGAATATTAAAAGACAGCAGGAATGTTAACCGTCGTGGTGTATTACATTGTTGTTCCGTTATTACTGAGACGGAAATAAAGAATACTCAAACAAACTTATTTATTGTAGATGCGAATTTATTCGCACCTACATATTTACTAATGGCATCTTATTAAACTGACTGATTAGTCGCTTTACAAAAAAATATTATAGACTTTATATAACCAGTAATTAAGCCGGCACAAACATTCGAGAATGACGTGACCCTGAAGTTAACTGGGCAGCACTAATTCAGGGGTATTCTATTTTTGAGAATAACGGTAGTGGGACGGATTTTTGTTATTACTGAATGAACTTAAGACTTTATGTAAAAAGACTGTAATCGATGTCTCGATTTTATAAAGAGAGCAATATAAATGACGCATTGATACTAACCATATTACTTAAAAAACGTTACATGATTAAATCATAATTCACACGCCGTGCTTATGATTTAAATCATGTAAGTGTTTTGTTGGTTAATAAATTAGGCAGCCTGTTCTGAATTGCTTTTCATTAAGCACTCCTGGAATATGGCTTTATGTACATCACCAATACTGATAATGCCAATTAACTTATTATCACTGTCGGTTACCGGTATACGACGAATTTTTTTAACGCACATCAGCGATGCGGCTTTTAATAAAGGCATATCAGAATCAACTGAGGCAACGGTCTGTGTCATAAAATCTTCGGCTTTTTTATCAAGCAGTGTTTTATAATCGGCTTCAATCGATTCGAAATCCGGTTTTGCACCTTCCTGCATAAATTGTTCTACGTCTGGGAACATGGCTTTTAAAATGTCTTTTTCAGATAACACGCCAACCAGTTTCTCGTTACTGTCAATAACCGGTACACCAGAAATTTTGTTAAAGCACATGAGTGATGCAATATCTTTGATTAGTGTGTCGGGATTTGCGGTTTTAACCGAGGCGTTCATTATGTCTTTAACGATCATATTATTCTCCTGCTGCTTGTGTGAGTGATGCTACTTTCGGGTAAAAGCTACTAAAGAAGCAAGCTGAATTATTTATAACGAATATATGCGGAGGCGACCAACAAAGATATTTAATACTTGTACTATATTTTTTTATAGACAAAAAATAGCATGACTTAAGTGGTTAATTTTAGACAAAAAAATCTCCAATTTGATCTGCATCAAATTGGAGTTATTGTGAAAATAATTATTAAACCAGTTGTAAACGTAAAATTCCCTCCATTTTTTCAGCTGTCTCAGATTTGCCAGTACGGCTGTCACCCACCAGGGCGATAGTGATACTGACTTCATTATCTGCATTCTTAGCGTGCTTGCGTTTTTCCAGTGCTGATGACTTTATCAGGTCAATTAAATCATCAGCGAGTTTAACTGGACCTTCCTGTTCAACCTGATCGCGATCATTAAACCCGCAGCGACTCAAATCATCATCGGTATTGCCTTCGTATACGCCGGCCATGAGCTGGCTATGGGCAACCCCGACTTTTAATTCGCCGCGATTGATGAGGATATTCATATCACCAATAAAGCCTTTCTCATTTTCAGAAAATTTCTCGAACAGGGCCGGGTGTAAAATACTGTCGTCATTATCTTTTAATAGTGGGAAGGGGTTGGCCCAGTAGCTACTTTCTTTAGCGCCGCGATGAGTCTGAGTAGAGCCGGCTGCCACCCGTTCGCCGAGTCGAAAGTGCTCAAGTGCATCTTCAATATGCATATCGGCCTTCACCGTACTTTCGCCCTGTTCTATTAATTTGAAGTTATTCATATACAACAGTATATCCAGCGGGTCCTTGCGATACAGCTCATCGACTTCGGTTACTGGCACAATCTGGCGGGCATTCGAGCCAGTGTCTTTGTTATAACCGACTTCACGACCGGCCATCTGCAATTTAGCCTGTTCGCTAAATCCGTCGAGGCAGGCGAAGGCACCGGTTTCGGTACCACAAAAAATTGGTCGGGTAACCTTGTCATTGGCTAGTTTGGTTAAACTGATTTTGCCCATATCATCAGCTTTAATCAGCATTTCAGCGATATAAGGCTTGTCTTTATCAAAGCGCACAACGTAACGGGTGCAGCCACAATGCAGGGGCAGGTCGCCATTAAGAATCGCCAGTACATTGTGCAATGTCAGAATCGGCTTTTTGGCATAACCAAAATATTTAAGCTCATCTATATTCGGTACGACGCCGATTAACAGCTGACAGTTTTCATCGTAGTAATAACCCAGATCTTTTTCTTCAGCATTCGGGTCACCAAAGAAAAATATTCCGTCAGGTTTACGGTCGCTGGTAATATCTTCAATTTTGGCAAACGGGAACAGATTGAGCAGCCCGGGCTCCATTTCAATGCAACCGCGGGATTTGTGAATAAAGGTAATAATCAATGATGTGCCGACCTGTAGCGGAACAGATACCCAGTCATCAATCTTAAACTTATCCAGTTGTATCGGGTTATGTTGTAACTCGTAAAAGGGCTTGGCGCGTTTATTGGACGGAGTCGAGTAATCTACGCCGGTTTTCATATCGGCGGCGACTGTCAGCGGTACATGCGCGAGGATTGAATAATCCGCCGGATAGTTGAAATAATGACCGGAAATTTCGCCCGCAGTAATATTAGGTGATGCATCCATCCCCGGGGTACGGCGTACGCCCTGATCTAAATTAACTTTATCGAGGAGCTGACGGCGGGTTTCTAAAATAAGGTCAGCAAGGCGATGGGCTTTATCGGTCACTTTGTTTTTAACTGTCTGCGTGGTTTCCAGGCCAGTGGAGACGACATCATTCTGCAGGCGTACCAGACGGGTATAGGCGGAGCCGCGGTAGTGGTGAAAGGCGCCGTCCATAAAGCGGATTAGCTCACGGCATTTTTCCTGATTATTGCCGGTTGCAAACTCATCAGCTTCTAAAATTTTAATTAAATCCCGGGTGCTGACCTGATTAATAAAGTCTATCTTATTATGAGCTTCATCGCGGCGGCGTTCTGAGCGGGTCTCTAAATCCGCAATAAACTCCTGCTTGTAGATTTTAAGGTAGCGGGCAAACGCCAGACTGCGCAATAATTGCCCCGGCGTGTTGCAGCCGTCGCGAATTTCGAGAATTTGTTTCATTTAGTGACCCATTATATTTTTAAAGTAGGAGGGGAAATAACTTTTCTATACTAAACCCATCATTCGGTCTGTACCAATTAAGCAGATTGAGAGCACTATTAAAAAAATTATTGAGTAAATGTTACATAGTGATTTTAGCCGGCTTACAGGGTGCAGCTGCAAAGCCTATCATGTAAGCTATAGCGCTATCTAAACTGTATAAAAGATCACTCAACACATGAGCGCAGATTTAAAATTTAACACCTTTGGTTTTAGTCCTGAAATACTTAAATCGATTGCTGAGCAGGGTTATAGTGTGCCGACACCGGTGCAGTCAAAAGCAATGCCTGCGGTATTACAGGGCAAAGATCTGATGGCTGTCGCACAAACCGGCACCGGAAAAACCGCAGGTTTCGTATTACCACTGCTACAACGCCTGATTAAAGGACAACCTGCTGAAGCTAATCAGGCACGGGCATTAATACTCGCCCCGACCCGTGAACTGGCGGTACAAATTGCTGAAAATATCAAAGTTTATGGGAAATATTTGCCATTGCATTCGACGGTGGTATACGGTGGTGTGAAAATTAACCCGCAGATGATGACACTACGCCGGGGCGTGGACATACTGGTTGCCACCCCGGGCCGGTTGCTGGATTTATATCAGCAAAATGCGGTTAAGTTTCAGTCACTGGAAATACTGGTATTAGATGAAGCCGATCGTATGCTGGATCTGGGGTTTATCGATGATATTCGAAAGATACTGTCGATATTGCCCCCACAGCGGCAGAATTTGCTATTTTCAGCCACCTTTTCAGATGATATTAGAAAACTTGCAAAGGGCTTTTTAACTAAGCCGGTTGAGATCTCAGTGAGTCCGAAAAATACCACGGCAAAAACAGTCAGTCAGTGGATATGCCCGGTAGATAAGAAACAGAAACCGGCCTTATTGGTTGAGTTAATTAAAAGTAACGAATGGCAGCAACTGCTGGTGTTTTGTAAAACTAAAAAAGGTGCAGATAAACTCACCCGTTATCTGTGCGCTGAAAAGATTAAAGCTGCCGCCATTCATGGCGATAAAAGTCAGAGTGCGCGTAGTGCCGCACTGGCTAATTTTAAGGCACAGACGATCGAGGTTTTAATCGCCACCGATATTGCAGCTCGCGGCATTGATATCGATCAGTTACCGGTAGTGGTTAACTTTGATTTACCCTCGGTGGCGCAAAATTATATACATCGCATCGGCCGTACCGGTCGGGCAGGTGAAAGCGGACAGGCGGTGTCGCTGGTAAGTGCGGATGAGTTTGATGAATTAACCGACATAGAGCATTTAATTAATACTTTATTAAAGCGTAAACTGATTGACGGCTTTGAGCCGCGTCATGATGTGCCTGAGTCGCGTATATGGCGTAAACCGAAAAAGCCAAAGAAGCCGAAAAAACCGAAGCAGATTAAAGTACTGAATAGTGATGCTAAAAACAATAAAAAAACCACACTTAAAAATAGATCATCTATTAAAAGCGCAGGTCGTGGCGACAACCAGACCGATGGAATGAAACCACCCAGACGAAAGTTTAAAAAGCATAAAAAATAACGCCGTATACGAGTGTAATAATGATAGAGCTCATTATCTATATTGTAGATAATATTATAATCCAGTAACGATTGTTCGTTCAAAGTCACTGGGTTCCAGCTAGAGTCATGCTGGGATGACATGTTTGCTTATTTTTAGTTAATGCCTGATAGCTCAGGAATTTTTTATTTTAAAGTGTCAAAACAACAGGGAGAAAAATGATGGAAGAATTATATCATTACCGTGGATTCGTCACAAAAGTATACGATGGCGACACCATTACCGTCGATATTGACGTAGGTTTTCACATTACGATGAAAAAAGAGAAAGTTCGTCTGTCTCGAATTAATACCCCCGAAGTGCGAGGCCCGGAAAGATCTCAGGGAATTATTTCCAGAGACTGGTTACGTGAACGAATTTTTGAAAAAGATATTCGACTGGTTACTGTTAAAGATAAAAAGGGCAAGTATGGTCGCTGGTTGGCAGATATCTGGATTGATAATGTTTGTATCAATGATGAGTTAGTCAGTAAAGGCCTGGCTGAATATAAAGAGTATTAAAATAATTTTAGACTAGATGGAAGACCATGAGCGACCATGAAAAAATAAATTATGTTGAATTCCCGTCAAGAAATTTAGTGCAAACTAAAGTTTTTTTTAGGGATGTTTTTGGCTGGGAGTTTGTTGATTACGGACCTGAGTATACGGCTTTTACCGGTGAGGGCCTGGATGGCGGTTTTTATCAGGCTGACTTGAGTTCTTCGTCAGTAAGCGGTGCAGCGTTGTTGGTGTTTTTTAGTCGGGATCTGGAGTCAACGCAGAAAAAAATAAAGGAAAATGGTGGTGTCATCATTAAACCCATTTTTAGTTTTCCGGGTGGGCGTCGATTTCATTTTACTGAGCCGGCCGTTGAAGATAAGGCGGGTAATGAGTTTGCGGTCTGGTCTTCGAGTTAAGGAAGCCCGAGGGTGTGAGGCTGGCTTTAAGTCTATAGGTGTCGGTTTTTATGAATGCGGAAATCTACAAATTTTTAACGGGTGTTATATTAGCTTGTTTTTTCACGGCTGCCCCGTTAACTTTTCAAATAAGTACAGTTAAACGCTAACCTGAACATGAAAATTAATTTTATTACCCCGTCATACCTGCGAAGGCAATGACGATGCTTTTTAAATTAACGTGACAGTAGTGATTTTATTTAAGTAGTTTTTTAGCCAGTACTAATGCGTCAATGCGTTTTGAAAAAATATGTCTGGCATCGAAATGCTTTAACACCTGTTGTTTTTTTAGTCGGTTTAATACGTCGTCTCCTGCTCCCACTAGCAACATATTTTTACCGGTTTCGATGGTGTTCTGGATGATATCATCGAGTGCACGGGTAGTGGAAAAATCAATAACCGGTACATCCGTTAAGTCGAGTATCATTACTTTATAATCAATAACGCTGGCGTGACAACGAATCAATGCTTTGGCAGAGGTAAAACTCATCGGACCGCTTAAATGAAACAGCAGTATCTGTTCATTGCTCTGCTTGAGAATTTCATTTTCTTTTTCTGTCAGCGGTATCTCGGTGGTTGAGCCGGTAATGGTACGCATTTGTTTTATCTGCATTTCGGTAATGCGCTGCATAAATAAAAAGCTTGCGATAATCATGCCGATACCAAAGGCCAGTAGCAGGTCGATGGTGACGGTAATAATTAACACCGTAAACATTATGAATACACCGGCTTTCGGTGCATGGTGTAAATGTTTTAAATAATTCCAGTCGATAATATCGGTACCGACTTTAATTAATATACCGGCTAATACCGCTTTGGGAATGTCACTGGCAAAACCGCCGGCTCCGAGTACGATGATCAGTAATATGATACTGTGCAGTGCGCCGGAAATGGGGGTTCGTCCACCGGCTTTTACATTAACCACGGTGCGCATAGTAGCACCGGCACCGGGGAGACCACCGAATAGTCCGGCGAACGTATTGCCGATACCCTGACCAATAAGTTCGCGGTCGGGTTTGTGCTGGCTGCGGGTTATGCTGTCTGCTACCAGAGAGGTTAATAGTGAATCTATTGCCCCCAGTCCGGCCAATGTCAGGCCGGAGGCAATCATTTGCAGTGCCAGTGTGCTGTCGATTGTCGGCAGGTGAAAGTCTGGAAATCCGGTGGGGATGTCGCCAATAATAGGGGTGCTGCCTTCAGCAAAAAAAAGCAGATAAGACAGTGTGCCAATAACTAATGCGAGTAAAGGTGAGGGTACAAGCTTGCACAATTTAGGCAATAAAATCGGACCGCCAAATACCACGGCCAGTGCAATGCCACCCAGTATTAGCGAGTTTAAGTCAAAGCTGCTGATATAGGCAGGAATGTGTTGTGCGGCCTGCAGTGGATTAGAATCGGCAACATGGCCTAATAGCGGGCCAAACTGTAATAGTATAATGATAACCCCGATACCACTCATAAATCCGGATACCACCGGATGGGGGACCAGCTCAATATACTTACCAAATTTTAATAAACCAAAGGCAATCTGAAATAAACCGCCCAGTACTACAACGGCAAATGCCAGCGCCGCTCCTCTGGCCGGGTCATCGGGAAACATCGCGGTGTATTGAATAAATATCGCCGCCATCACTACTGTCATCGGGCCGGTGGGGCCGGATACCTGTGCGGGGGTGCCACCTAAAAGAGCTGCAAAAAAGCCGACAAAAATAGCGCCATACATGCCTGCGATTGGGCCGGCACCGGATGCCACGCCCATTGACATTGCTAGCGGCAGGGCGACTACGGCTGCAGTTAAACCACCGTAAATGTCACCACGAATATTATTAAAGTGTAAACCGTTGACGTAGCTCATGAATTCTTAATGGCCTCTTGTGGTGCGATTTCTATACTGATGTCGATTGGCAAACTATCTTATAGTGAGTCCATCAGATTATCCATACTCTGGCATCGATAAATATGTATTGTGATTTTAGTCACTTAGCATAGAATGTGCTCCTGTCATTTAAGCTTCAGGGCAGTATTTTGAGCACATTAAAACATCTATTCGACGCCAATTTAAAATGGGCGAATTCAATAAAAGCCAAAAATCCGGACTATTTCTCAGATTTATCACATCAGCAATCCCCCGAATACTTATGGATAGGATGCTCTGATAGCAGAGTGCCGGCAAATCAGATAATTAATTTACCCCCGGGTGAAGTATTCGTGCATCGAAATATTGCCAATGTGGTGGTACACACTGACTTAAACTGTTTATCGGTGATTCAATATGCGGTGGATATTTTAAAAGTGAAGCACATAATTGTTTGTGGGCATTATGGCTGCGGTGGTATAAAAGCGGCGTTAGAAAATCAGCAGCATGGATTAATCGATAACTGGTTACGTCATATAAAAGATGTAAAGCGTTTTAATGTGGATCGCTTTGAAGGCCTGGATCACCAACAACAACTGAATCTATTATGTGAGTTGAATGTAGAAGAGCAGGTAAACAATATCTCTAACACTAGCATTATTCAGGATAGCTGGAAAAAAGGCCGCGACTTAACCATACATGGCTGGATTTATGATATTAACAATGGCATTTTAAAAGATCTGGTAGCCGAGGTCAGCAGTCTTTAAGTTGAGGCCCTGGACGCTGGCATTGCCAGCAGATTTCAAAGCTTGTCGGATTTTTTTCATGGCAGTAGCTGCATTCCCAGTTACTGGTATTGTCCGCCGTGTTGATTTCTTTGATTAGCTGAATGGCTTTATCATATTCGCTGTCTTCATCAACCCATAGTTCCAGCCAGGTGTCCAGAGGTGATAGATCTCCTGCAGCACCTGCAATATATTCATTTTTGAATAGAGTCTTAATACCGGCATTTTCAATAATATTTTTTATATTGTTAACAATAAAACGATTCTCATGGGCGAAAATTAGTTTCATAGACAACTACT
>VAPL010860022.1_pt1 | contig 21513 bp, 16 predicted proteins | sample 3395061 | NCBI WGS metagenome assembly VAPL01 (sample SAMN08290444, study PRJNA428436) | hydrothermal vent metagenome | isolation source: Deep-sea hydrothermal vent chimney 2 | place: Pacific Ocean: Juan De Fuca Ridge | depth 2182 m m | reverse complement strand
GTCGTCTTTTGAGTATCGGACAATACCCTTTCGTGGCGCATTTTAGCGCGCAAATTTAACAATAAATAAACGGTTACAAGCCACATCAAGGCAAAAACAACCGTAAAAATAATCCACCAACGAGACGAACCGTTATTGGATTGAGAACTAGCAGCAGTAACTATGGCATTAGTGGCTGCTGAAACACGTTTGTTTTCTGATGCTGCTGGTTTAGCCAATTTCAAATTACTATCTTGCATTTGATCGCCTTGCTCTTGATTTTCTGACGGAATAACCGTCACAGTGACTGCTGGTAAAATTGACTCTTGAATCTTATTGCTATTAATATCCCACCACGGAATACTAATTTTGGCTAAAGTCTGATTACCAACCTCCGTTGGTAGCAAGGCAGTTTTAAATTGTTTGCTTGCAACAAGTCCTTTACCATTGCTGCTTTCAGATACTTCCGGGACATCTGGATAGGCTTTCATATTTTTTGATACATCAATTTTAATATCAGGCAATTGAGCGGCTGTTAAATTTTGAGCCATTAAATTAATGGTGCGAGTCATTGGTTCACCCGATTTAAAAGCCTTAACATCACCAGACCACGATTCACTTATCCTAAGATCAGCTACTGGTAACCAAGCAGCATTAGGATATTTTTTAGTAAATTCAGCCGGTATGCTTTTCACTTGAACCATAACAACTTTTGATTTTAAACGCTTAACAGTACCTTGAGAATTAAACGGGTCCATATTAAAAAAGGAACGTCGCCGGTTATTATTACTAATTTGAGTTTCAAAGATAACTGGCGCTATTTTTAGCTCACCACTTTTCTGAGGAAAAATCGCATAACGACGTTCAAGAACAGAATATGCAATACCGTCCACGGTAACTTGTCTATCCGAATCATTTCCAATTTTTGTAATAATTGCTTGATTATTTTCACTAGCCGGTTCACTTAAACTGGCACTGCCTAAACGTATGCGCCGGAATAACTTAATACTGTAAATTAATTGCTGTTGCACGTATACCGACTTTGGTTCAACACTAACTTCCAAATATATTTCAGGGTTTTTTTCACTCGCTTGTGAGCTAGCATTATCAGTAATTTTTATTGCTATTGTATTACTTTGATCCTTACCAAACTTTATCGCTGGAATTGTGAAATTACCAGCTTGTTCTGCTATCAAAACCATTGTCCAGGTTTTATTTCGCGTAATAGAGCCATTAATTAAACTAAAATTTGAGCTTTGTCCGGTGCTTAATACTCTAAAGTTTTTTTTCAGCCCAGTAAAATCGGGCTCATCATCAACCGAACCACTAGTTTCAATAATTAAACGAAATGATTCACCAACAGGAATAGGATTTCGATCCACTGATGCTCTAATTTGAGCAGCAGAAACAAATGATGTTGTAAAAATTAGAATTAAAACAATGCTTAGTAACTTATGAAAGTAATTTACCATGCTGGACCTTTAATATTTTGTTGATTTTTTCGTTGTTGATATTGATATTTAAATTTACGTCGCATTAAACCGGCAGGATCATCGGGTATTTTACGCAACCATTGTTCAACGGCTTGTTGTTGTTCTTTGTTTTCAGCTTGAGATTGTTCATTTAACTTTGCTTGTTGCGCATCTTGTTCCTCATTCTTTTTCTCATCGTCTTTTTCTTGCTCTGAAGCTGTTTTTTTATCTTGCTCAGTTTTTTTATTTTTTTCTTCTTCCGCTTGTTGTTGTTTGGATTGTTGTTTATCCGCATCTTGTTCTGAATTATTTTTATTCTGATTTTGACTTTCTTTATCTTGATTTTCTTTGTCTTGATTGTTTTGATCTTGCTTATTACTTTGGTCTTGTTGTTCTTTATTGTCCTGTTCTTTGTTTTCTTGATCTTTACTCTGATCCTTATTATTTTTATCGTTGTTAGATTTATTGTCTTTATTTTGTTGTTTTTTTAATTCATCTTCAACTAATTTTTTGTTATATAAAGAATCTTGGTGTTTTGGATTTCGTTTTATAACTTCATTATAATTCTTAATCGCCTCTTCATAGCGCTGCAGTTTTGCTAACGCATTAGCACGATTATAAATAGACTCAATATCCGTTTTAGTTTCTAATAATTCCAGCGTTTTTTCATATTGTCCCGCTTTATAGTTCGCTGCTGCCTGCCAATCTGAATCTTGAAATAATTGAGCCGATTCACTATTTTTGCCTTCATTCAATAATTGTTTGGCCTGCTGATCGGGAGTAGACCACAACGAATCCCAAGATAACGCATAACTGGGTTCAGACACGGGCATCAAGATTAAAACAAAGATAAAAACCAATCCTTTTCGAAATGAGAGTAATACCATCGGTAATAATAAGAGTATTAGCCAAGGCCCTTGCTCTCGCCAAATGGCAGCATCGTGTTCTGAATCCGGTTTTTCACTCAAATTATTATCAAACATTTTTTGTGTTAATAATTTATTAATATCACTATCATCAACTGTCATTGGAGAAAATTGGCCATTATTTCTTACCGCTAGTTGTCTTAACAATTTATTGTTTGTTTTAGCTATCACAATATTACCCGATGAATCTTTTAAAAAACCACCTTGACGTAAATTAATTGGAGCACCCTGTTCGGTACCAACGGATAAAATTGATAAATTAAAATTAACTGTATTTAACAAGCGAGTAACAGTCGAAGCATACATTTCAGGCACTTCATCGGTCAGCAATAAAATTTCACCTTCAGTAATGCCACCTTGTTTAAATAATTCCAACGCTTTAGCAATGGCCAAATCAATTCGGCTACCTTGTCCTGGCATCATCGCCGGTATCAAGCTAGGCACGAGTTGAGCGATGGTATCTGTATCATCCGTTAATGGGCTGACTATAAAGGCATCACCAGCATAAACAATTAAAGCCGTTTGGCCTTCACGTCGTAATTTTAAAGCATCTAATAGCTTAAGACGAGTTCGGACTAAGCGAGACGGTTTAACATCTTCGGCTTGCATCGACAGCGATAAATCCAATAAAACAACAAGTGATGATTGTTGTCTAAAAACCGGCTGGGGTAATTTATCCCATGCAGGACCAGCAAGACTAACAATAGTGATTAAACCGTAACATAATAATAGCAATACCTTTAAATTGCTTTTTTTAGTTTCTGTCCCAACAATAAGATGTTTAAGTAATTTAGCATCACATACTTGCTGCCAACTATGTTGGTTATTATGCTTATGCCAAATTAACCATATTATAAATAATAATGGCACTAAAGCTAACAACCACCAAGGGCGTAATAAAATAAAATCACTCATCACGCCTACCTATAACCCGAGAAAATGAAGGGAGGTTTTGTAAAAACAACAGCACCAATGCTAGCGCAAAGCTCATCGCTAACGGCCACATATACAATTCAGACATTGGTCGAAATGTTTGTTTATCTTTTTCTATCGGTTCCAATTCATCTAATATTTCATAAATTTTTTGTAACGCTTGTGTATTACGGGCTCGATAATATTTACCCCCTGTTGACTTGGCTATGGTTGTTAAGGTTTTTTCATCTAAAGAACTCGAAGGATTAACTGTCCGATTACCAAACAAAGACCGCACCATCATTTTATCTGCACCAACACCAATGGTATAAATTTTTAATTTCCTGACAGCTGCAAGCTCAGCTGATTTTAGTGGTGATAACTCACCAGCAGTATTTGCGCCATCAGTTAATAAAATTAAAACCCGGCTTTCAATACTTTGTGAACTTAATCGTTTCACTGCGAGCCCGATAGCATCACCGATAGCGGTACTGTCACCAGCTAAACCAAGAGCCGATTCATTAAGGAGTTGTGTCACCGTGTCGCGATCAAAGGTTAAAGGCACTTGCAAATAAGCTTGTGTACCAAATAATATTAAGCCAATTCGGTCTCCAACCCGCCGTTGAATAAATTGGCTTGCGACATACTTTATTGCCGTTAATCTATCAACCATATTGCCGTTTAATTCAAAATCTGCGGTTTCCATGCTGCCCGATAAATCAACCGCTAACATCAAATCACGACCACTAACAGGTAGCTCAATAGCATCGCCGAGCCACTGTGGGCGCATACTTGCAGCGATTAAGGCAACCCAAAATAGAATCATTAGCAGCCTGTGCAACGGTTTACTAACTGAAAGAGAAACAGCAGAAGTGTAATTCGAACGATACTCCTGACTAAACGGAATTTTTAACGCTGCCTCCTGTGACTGTACTGCAGAGGCAAAAAAATACCGAATTAAAATTGGTAACGGTAACGCCAAACTGAGCCAAAACCATTCAAACGACAACATTATAATAATCCATATTTATTTTTTAAATTATAATTTAGCCACTGTTTAACCAATTCATAAACAGGTGATAAGTCTTCATTTATAATTTTTTGGTACGGTCCTAATAAAAATATTTGTCCAACACCGTTTTTAAACGCTGATTGTTCAGTTATATTTGGTGGTGATTTAGAGTCTAAAAACTCAAGCCAAGCCGCACCGTGTAATTTCGCTATTTTTTTATCATCAAATTGCTGTAAAGAGACCCGCCGTAATAATGCTGATAATTGTTGAATATAAAGCGCTGCATTTTTTTTATCATGATACTGTTGATGATAATGTTCGAGTTCAAGTTTTATATTTTTTTTCAGTTTTCTAATATAATTAGTTTTTTTATACACATAAAAACTTAATCCAATAAGTACAACTAGAACAATTATAAGCCACCACCCGGGAGCCAACGGCCACCACAAGATACTATCGGGCAAATGAATGTCCCGTAGTGCTAATGTTGTATTCTCGGAACCAGGATTCATCGCCGTTTTATACCAAGGCCAGCTTGTAATGTTGCTAAAATATTATCCCGAGTACACATTGGTAAAAAATACATACCATAACGCTGGCATAATTTCATTAATCTGGCTTTACGATTAACAAAGTGTTCATGGAATTGTTCTCGAAATTTTGCATTATTAGTATCCAGAGTAAACGCATGACTATCCTGATTACTAACACGGTAAATGCCTTTCGGTGGTAATTCGCTTTCAATAGGGTCATACACAAAAAGTAGCACGATATCATTATGTTTCGATAATTGGGCAACTGTTTGTTCTGCTTGTTCACTTAATCCACGAAAATCGCTTATCATAAATACCAAGCTGCCCGGGTTAGTGACATGCTGCAAACGAAACAAGGCTTGCTCAGTAGAATTGTTATCACTTAATTCAGAATAGGTTTTATCACGCCAATCCGTCCACGCTTGATGCTCTACTAATTGTTGAATATATTGAATCACGGCTTTTTTGCCACGCTTAGGACGCAACTCAATGTGCTGCTGTTCAGAAAAAATTAAACCACCAACTCTGTCACCATGATAATTTGCACTCCACGCGAGCAAACTGGCTGCATAACTTGCAATCACAGACTTAAACGCTTTTTGAGTTGCAAAAAACATCGGGCAATTTAAATCAACGAATAATAATACACTACGTTCTCGTTCTTCTCGAAACATCTTAGTATAAGGTTTGCCTGTTCGTGCCATCACTCGCCAATCAAGGTTACGAATTTCATCCCCAACTTGATATGGTCGCACTTCATCAAACTCCATGCCACGCCCTTTAAATGGCGATAAATAACCACCACTCCACTGCGAACGAATTTTACCGGCCTTTAAGGGCAATTGTTTCGCGGATTGACTCAAGCGAATTAGGTTCTGTTGTTGTACAGCAACAACATCATCGTTTAATTCATTTATAACATTATGCTTCATACTAATTATGGAACTGGAATTCGTTCTATTAATGTTTGAATAAATTTATCAGGAGTAATGCCATCGGCCTCAGCTTCATAGCTCAAAATGATTCTATGGCGCATAATATCAAACGCTAATGACTGAATATCTTCAGGTGTTACAAAATCACGCCCTTCTAACCAAGCTCGCGCCCGTACGCACCTATCTAAGGAAATACTCGCGCGAGGGCTGGCACCATAATCAATCCACTTAGCAAGATCGTCACCGTAGCGTTCAGGTGAACGAGTGGCTAACACCAGCTCTAGTAAATATTGCTCCAAATTATCGGCTAAAAATATACTCAAAACTTCTTTTCGAGACTCAAATAAAACTGACTGTGTAACTTGAGATTCTGGAATTTTAATCGAACTCGAAGGCGACATTGCTTCACTTCTAGCCAATGTCAAAATTTCTTTTTCAACAGCGCTATCTGGATAATCAATTTTAACGTGTAATAAAAACCGATCTAGCTGCGCTTCCGGTAATGGATAAGTCCCTTCTTGCTCTATTGGATTTTGTGTTGCCATCACCAGGAACAGCGGCTCTAATGGGTAGGTTTTACTGCCTACCGTGATTTGACGCTCTTCCATCGCCTCAAGAAGTGCAGACTGTACTTTTGCTGGCGCCCGGTTAATCTCATCGGCCAGAATCAAATTGTGAAATAATGGCCCTTTTTGAAAATGAAAAGACCCTTCATTTGGACTAAATATTTCGGTTCCCGTTAAATCGGCTGGTAATAAATCAGGGGTAAACTGCACCCGGTGAAAATCACCTTCAATTGCCTGACTCAAAATCTTAATCGCACGGGTTTTTGCTAAACCCGGTGCACCCTCTACCAATAAATGCCCATCAGCTAAAATTGCTATTATTAGACGTTCAACTAATTCGTGCTGACCCAATATTTCTGTATTCATGTAATCGCTTAGCGATTTAATAATTTGCTGGTTTGACATGCTGCTCCTCGCAAGCTTTTCACTATTCACGTTTATGAACCCTTTAACGAAAAAAAGTTTCCGTTAATTTTACATGAGTATTTATCCGTAATGTTGATCCGAGTAACTTTTTTCACAATTTATTTAAGTATTTGAAAATAATAAATTAATCCAATGGTTCCATCCGCCACACAATTAAATTTAAACTCATTATAACAAACCTCGCCATAACGTCACATTGCAGAAATAAACAGCATTATTACAACATAAAGCTGAACTTAATAAAATTTTCATGGTCTTAGCGATATGAAACAGTCAATTAAACTATTTTTACTGCTCTCCATTTTCTCATTAGCCGCCTGTGCAGCACAAAGTAGTGACATTCAATCATTACTTGAGCAACAACAAGCGCCGGAGGGTGTTGTTTTTGAAGTTGTCAGCTTATTTGAAGGTTCTATAAACACAGCAATCCCCAAAATAGTTGACTACAGCGCTCAGTTGCGTAAACGTTTTCCCAATATCGACATTGCCGTAGTAACTCACGGTAATGAACAATTTGCGCTAACCACAAAAAATAAGACCAAATATCCAAAAGTTCATCAGCAAGTACAAAGCCTAGCTGAGAATCAAGACATTCCTGTTCATATTTGTGCGACTTACGCTGATAGAAAAGGGGTTAGTGAAAGTGAATTTCCAGACTACATTGATATAGCGGCATCAGGCCCCTCACAAATTAACAGTTACCGTGAACTCGGCTATGTTCATATTAAAATTAGTAATTGGTGAGTTTAGATTTTAATGGTTGCAACAACATGGTTACCACAACCTAAAAATGCTATGTCAGTAAAACTTAACATTTTGGCCATTGCAATTCCGCGGCCATGGGGATGTGTCGCCCGATTTGGATCAAGCTCTAAATATTTTTCTGCATTAAAACCTTTGCCTTCATCCTTAATTATAAACCGAATTTCTTGATCGTCCTTTTCCCAGAAAACATTCACTTTTCTTTCTGAATAAGCATCTAGCTGCAAACGAGTGTCGATTTCTTTTAGCAAGGTATTTTCCATTAGAAATTTTTTCTTATCATAATAACTTATCTCTAAATTCCCATGCTCAACAGCATTTATCAATAACTCAGACAAACCACTAACCGTTTTTTCAGGTTCAGGACAGATATTTGCCAAAGCACAAGCAATATTAGGGATTTCACTTAAATTCTGAAAAACCATATGACCATTTAACGTTGTTATATTTGCAGATGAAGACAACACATTATTCATGTCTAACAGTAATTGTTTTTTTCTAAACGATTCAGATACTGCCGCATCAACAATAGAAATCAACGAACGTTTTTCATAAGGTTTAGTTAAATAATAATAAGCACCTTCTTGCATGCCATCACGAATGTCATCGACATTAATTAACCCTGTTTGAAAAATAACAGGAATCGAGCTTAATCTTTCCGTCTTTTTCATTTTTTGAAGAATTTGAATACCATCTAAACCGGGCATTTGTCTATCTAAAATGACGACATCAAATTCATGTTTATTAGACTGCAATAATTCCCATGCTTCAATTCCGTTTCGAGTTAGCACTATTTCGCAATCTTCATTTTCCAAAAACCGGCTAATTAAATTTAAACAAGCCGAGTCATCATCTGCAACCAACATCACAACTGAACTGGATTTATTATCTACATTAAAGTGAAAGTTACTTTTTTTTATATCATTATTTCGATTTTCAGCTCCTGAATCAACCGTAATATTTTTAGAGATAATTCTAATTAATCGATCTAAATCAACAGGTTTAGTATCATAATCACAACAGCCCGCATCAATTGCCTTTTTACGATCGGCAGACATTGCATGAGCCGACAAGCCAATAATAGGAATTTCCATAGTATTTTTATTTGATTTTATTTGGCGCGTCGCCTCCCAACCATCAAGTATTGGCAAGCCCATATCCATCAGGATTAAATCAGGGTGATCACTTTCAGCAAGTTCGACACCTTGCTGGCCATTAACGGCAGTTAAGATATCAAAACCCTTTTTTTGCAAACGCCGCATGAGCATATCACGGTTATTATCATTATCTTCAACAAGTAAAATAGATGGCATAGTTTATTTATTTTTATAGTTAATCTGAACTCGGATTAAGCAAAATCCATTTTAACTTAGAAACTGAAAGCTATTTAGTTGAATTTAGGTAATTTAACGATAATCACCTATGTAAACAGTTTTATCCCTTATCTTGAGTTCAAGCAAATTAGCAAGATAATCTTATTATTGTATAGAAACTACGGAGTCGCTACCTCCCACAATATTACACAGCGTTTCTTCTACTATTTCTTTATCAAATGGTTTTAATATATAAGCATCGGCTCCAAATGATTTAGTTAATTCTAGCTCATCTTTTGAAGCCGTGACGATAATACGGATATTTCTTGTTTTATTATTATGTTTTAAGTTTTTTAATACCAACCAATCATCCATTCCCGAATACTGAACATCTAATATAATAATATCAACATTATTATTTTGTGCAACTCGCACAGCATCTAATCCAGTGGATGCCGAAATAACGTAAAACTTCATATCACAAAGATAATTCGTTAATATTTTTTTTGCTTGAGGGTCATGATCAACTATAACAACATTGGCACAATATTCACCATGTTTATTACTAGTCTCGTTAAGCACCAAATCATTCTTAGATGGATTAACAACAACTGGAATATTGACCAAAAAGGTTGCTCCCTGTCCTATTGTGCTTGAAACCGAAATATCGCCATTCATCAATTCACAAAATAGCTTGCTAATGGTTAACCCTAATCCTGTGCCTTCATATTTCTTTGACATAGATAGATCAGCTTGATTAAATGGGCTAAATATTTCTTTAATGTATTTATCATCTAAACCGACACCAGTGTCTTGTACAATAAATTCCACCGATTTTTGTCCATCAAGCTCAGAATCATTAATTGTTATAAATATATCACCATCAAGAGTGAATTTAATTGCATTACTAATTAAGTTTAAAAGAATTTGCCTAGTGCGAGTGAGATCCGATTTAATAGTTTTAACTGTTGTATTCAACACAACAATTAGTTTATTATTATTTTTATCCGCTAATGGCTTACTGGTTGCTATAATTTCATCTATCATATCATCAACATTAAATTCTTCGATATTCAATTCCATTTTTCCGGCTTCAATTTTAGAAATATCAAGAATATCATTGATAATAATTAATAGATGTTTTCCAGCGCTATTAATTCTGTGTGAATCTTCTTTTATTTTACTGGTTTCACCATCATCCATATCATCGGATATCATTTCGCTATAGCCAATAATTGCATTTAATGGTGTCCGTAATTCATGGCTCATATTAGCTAAAAATTGGCTTTTAGCTTCATTCTCTTTTACAGCCCTATCTCTTTTGGTCGCAACTTTTGCAAAGTTTTTACCCAAAACTAAATTTGTTTTTTCAGCTTTTCGCAGTTCTTCGTCTAAATTTTGTTGTTTTTTATTAGTGATAAAATTTATTTTCCTAACCTCAAAATACAATGTGCTATAAATAATTAACAATATAATAGTAATAACGCTTACAAAACTCCATTGGCTACTCACTATCGATTGATAACGCTTAGTAACATCAACATAAATTCCAAATAAACCATATTCTTTAATATCTGAATCTGTCATTTCATGTGCAATAGTCATCGGAATATAGGTCGTTAACAATGTAACGTTATTAAGTGTTTTACCATCAAGTACAAATTTTTCATAATGATTAATATCAGTATAACTTTCACCGGTTTCAATCACTTTTTGTATATTGATATTATCAATTGTTTTTCCAATATTTTCTTGGATGGTAGAATATATTGTTTTTAATTTTGGGTTGTAAATTTTAACTTTAACAACGGGAGTTTGCTCAATACTATCTTGAATAACCGAGGTTAAAAACGGATGATTTTTTTGGGAAGAAATAAATTTAATGGATTCATCATTAAATAAATTTTTAACGCCTAATTTTGTCTCAATACCAATATGAATACTGTTGTAAATTATTTTACTTAGTAGCGTATTAGTTTCTGCACTTTGTTCTTCTAGTAAATTAACCGCAAAAGTTTTATAGAATAAACCAATAGAAACAACTGCAATAATTAAGGTAATCACGCTGGTTACTGAAAACAATTTAAGTAAAGTGTTATTAACTTCATTCATTGATATACAAAGCCTGTTTAAATACACCTTATATATCGGTAAATCGAAAAAAACCTTAAATTTAGTTACTAATAAATGTGATAAAGATCAACGTGGCCTTCTCTTTAAATAATTCTTAATACTAAATTAATTATAACTATAATTTTCTATCCTAGAAACGGCAAAACAACAAAAATGACAAGCCATAAATTAATTGTTGATTTATTATTTGATACTATTAAATACTTATAGGTTGTTTTTTAAACAAATATCAAATTTACTTTACTTTCGCGCGCAAAATGATTGCCATTAATGCTGGAATAGTTATTAATGTCACCAAGGTAGCAAAAATTAAACCCCACGATAGCGCTAAAGCCATCGGAGAAACAAATGGATCCATACCGCCCCAACCATAAGCAGTTGGTAATAATCCAACCACAGTAGTCATCGCAGTTAACACAACAGCTCGCAAACGTCGTCGCCCGGCCTGCATAATTGCATCGTAAGCATCAACCCCTTGTTTTAAAGCTCGCTGAATAAATACTAATAAAATCATAGAACTATTAACCACAACACCCGTTAAAGCAACCATACCCATCGTTGAGAAAAATGATAACGGCATTGGTTTCCATAACAAATCATGTACGTAAAAACTCAATATGACACCAACCGCACCAAATGGTATCGCTAACATAACAGCAAAAGGATATCCAATATGATTAAATTGAATCGCTAAAATAAAATAAATTCCTACCAAAGCAAATAAAAATGCAATTCCCAAGCTATTAAAAGATTCCTGATTTTTTTCTTGTTCACCTCCAAAGTTAACTACAATATTTTCTTTATTTTCAGCCAACCAAATATCACTATTCTTTTTCACCATTCGATTAAGCGAAAAACTAGTTATAATATTGGGATCCACATTGGCCATAACTCTAAGCACTTTCCTACCTTCGCTATGACGCACAGTAGCAACTGCAGGTACTTGTTCAATTCGTGAAATTTTATTTAATGGTATTAAACCATTTTTATTATTTGGAATTTCGATAGTTTTTAAGTAACCAATGTTTTTTTCGATATCATCAGGTAAACGGATAGTCACATCAATTTCTTCTTTTCCACGACGAATAGTTGAAACTCGCAAACCACTTGCAATCGCACGTAAATGTGTTGAAACAGTAGCTAAATCAACTCCCGCGTAAATCGCTTTTTTTCGGTCTAAAATTATCCGTAATTCATCATCACCACGTCTTAAATCCGTTTCAATAGACTTAACGCCATTAATTTTTTCCAAATATTGTTGAAGGTTTTTGGCAACAATTTTACTCGACTCAAAATCATCACCCACTATTTCTACCTGTAACGCTCGTCCTGTAGGAGGCCCTGGTTTCTTAGCATGTAAGCTCAAATCCAAATTTGAAAAACGAGCGATTAAAATATCCAGTACGCGGTACATATCTGCTTGAGCATCATGATCAGGACGTAACAAAATGGGCGTAAAAATTATATGCAGCTGACCAAAACGACTACCACGTTGCGTTAAAGGATCGTTAACACTGTCTAATGCCATTTTACCAGCCGTCACGACAATACTCTCTAACTGTGTTTCATCCAAGTTTTCACGAACCACGCCATTAACATTGTGAAGAGTTGATTGCATATCATGTAACGCCGTACCGCGTTTAGCCGTTGCATGAATATAAAACTCTTCAACACCTTCTGAAGGAAATAATTCAAACTTCATTAAATTAACCGACATAATGATGGAACCAATTAATACTCCAAAAGATAGTATTACGGTTATAACCCGGTGTTTTAACGATTTTTCTAAAACATAAACATAAATATTTTCGAACTTAATTAACCAAGCACGCTCTTTAACAACTTTATGTTTATGAGTAAACTCTGAAACATGGCTAGGTAAAATTAAAAATGACTCCAACCACGATAACAATAACAAAGAAATAACGACAATAGGAATTGAAACAATAAATTTACCAATGATTCCAGACATGAATAACATGGGTAAAAAAGCTGCGACAGTGGTTAAAACCGTTGTTGTCACCGGCCCCATCAACTCATACGCACCAAGCGTTGCTGCTTTTAAAGGTGGAACGCCTTCTTCCATATGATAAGTAATATTTTCTCCAACAATGATAGCGTCATCAACAATCATACCCAGAACCATAATAAAACCTAACATTGAAACTAAATTCAGAGTAATACCAATTGCGTGTAATAAAAATAAACCGGATAAAAAAACAATTGGCAATCCCCAGGTTGTTGTTAAAGCCACGGACGGTCGTAAGAATAATATTAAGCAAATAAAAACTAAAAACAAACCAACAATGCCGTTAGTCGTTAAAACACTCAGTCGTAATTGTGCTTTTTCTGAAAAATCTTGAAAGGTGCTAACTTTTACTGAAGCACCGTATTTTTTAGTTATAGAATCCAAATAGGATCTTATTTGTTTTACCGACTCAATAATATCGCCATCAGCCTTTTTCATAACCAACATCACAAGCGCTGGTTTACCATCCACATCGTAATACTCTGTCGGTTTTTCTAATTCTTCTGAAATGCTGGCAATATCTCCCAAACGAATTCCTTCACCAAATTCATTGGAACGAATAATTAAATTTGCTGCATCAATAGGGTCTTTAAACTGACCAACAATACGCAATGATTTTTGTCCATCAGGTGTATTAATTTCACCTCCGGGAGCATTAATATTCCAGCTTTTTAAAATTCTTTGAAGATCACCAATTGATATACGGTTGGTATGTAATTTTTCAGGATCAACAAGGATTCGAAGTTCCGTCTTACGGCTATTTAATATTTGTACTTTAGAAACACCTTTAATATCCAGTAAGTCATCTTTAATTCGATCGCCAAGACGCTTTAATTCTAAATCCGTTATCGGAGCAGAGACAGCCAGCTGAATGATTGGAAAAACGCGACCATCTATTTCGAGTACATATGGTTCATAGGGTAAATCCAATGGTAATTTGGCTTTATCGATAGCTTGTTGTACATCACTAATCATCCGTTCACGATTACTCGACTCAGAATCAAGTTCAAGAACAATAGTTCCCATGGATGGAAATGATACCGAAGTCATTTTATCAATCCCATCGACAGATTTTAACTCTTGTTCAATCGGCGTAATAACCAATTGATCAACTTCTTCTGGTGATGTTCCAGGATAACTAATTGAGATACTTATTTGATCAAGATTAACATTAGGAAAGGCCTCTCGATTTATAACTAAGCTGGCATAAATACCAACAACAATAACAAAAATCGAAATCAAGTTAACAACCAGACTCCGATTGACAAAAAACGCGATAACATTTTTCATGGTATTATTTATATGCCTTATTTTTAACTAAAATCCCTTGCTTTAATTTTAACAAGGCAATGGTTTTTTCACGCAATATAGTTTGCGTATTATAAACAAGCTCGGCTTGAGTACGTTCATTTTCAAATTGAATAACAATATTTGTATCCGCTCGGCCAGCTCGATAGCGTCTAACAATATCGTTATATTTTTCTATTTCTTGCTCATGCCTTCGCTGGTAATTGTCATTTATCTTAGAGGCTCTTTTTATATTAGAAACCAATGAATAGCTATCATAATTTAAATCTATTTTTAACTTTGAAATAGTTGTTTCTATATTCATTTTATCAAGTTGTGATTGATATAGTTTATTATTGATGCCACGTTTATCCAACGCTTGATTATATTCCAGCTTAATGCCACCAATAACATCGGTATCATTAATCGTACCGATACCACTTGGTCCCTGAGTATTTAAAGATCCAAGAGTAAACACAAGATCAAGTTTAGGACGGGTATTATCCATGTTTAAAGTTATTATTGAATCAATTAGCTTTAAGTTTAAATTTAATATTTTTAATTCAGGATTATATTTTTTTACATTAGCGCTTATATCATCAAAGTTATACTCCTTACTTTCGCTAAAACGCACCCGGGGAATAAAACGAGCATCCCAAGTGTTTCCTATTAAACGGTTAATGGCTATTTCGCTTTGTTCCCAAACTAATTTAAGCTCTTGATATTGGCCTTGTAGGTTATACAGCTGAGCATTTGATTGTAATATTTCACCCTTCTCAAGAATTCCTAAATCAATATTTTTTTGAATATGAGCTTTCAATTTTTTAGCGCGAGTAATTGATTGCTTGGCTGTTTTAAGTCTAGCCACTAAAACAGCGGCACCATAAAAAAGTTCAATTGCTTGAACGGTTATCTCATCACGAGTAATTAATTGAGAATTTCGAGACTGCCGATATTTTAAAGCAACGGATGTTTCATCGAGTAAATATTGGTTATAATTTTTATTCTGAAATAACGGAATTCTATAATTAACATCAAGTCTAGTTGTTGCTATCGGATTTGCTTGTGAATTAATAATAACAAACTCGCTATCATCAAGACTATAACTACTTGTTAATTCTATAGAATCCCCCGATTGAAATATCTTATTTATACCCAATGCCAAGTTTGACTGGATTGATATAGCGCCAAAAAAAGAACGACTTCGATTCACAGCACTATTTGCAAATAAATTCCAGCCTAATTTACTCTCGATTACATCAACATCATTTCGAGTCTTAATTATATTACGCTTGGCAATTTTAAGGGATTCATGATTTTTTAGAACTTTTTGGATAAATGATTCAAAACTGTCAATAGTTTCTTCAGCTGCATATACCGTAGAAATAATATGATCTTGAAAAAGTAAAACAACCAGAAAAAACAAGATTTTATTCGTTGTTTTATAACAATATGTCACAGCTGCGTTTCTCCAAAGTAGTCTGTCATTGATTACCACTATACTGTAATCTAAATGAAATCTTATTACTTTGCTTATCTTGCTAGAGTATAACTATTTGTGCAATTACTGATAAGCAATATATGCAAATTGTTACAATTTGATATTATTAGACCTAAAACTTTTGAGAGGAAGATGCTGTTTTTTGATTTAAACGGTATATAACTTTTTGAATCTCCCTTATTGGGCTAATCCAGGGTTTATTGGCTGTGGGGGGTAAATCTTGCATTGCTAATTTTGCCTCGTATCGGCTCTTGAATACCCCGACTATTAGGTGATACCACTTTTCATTATTACGATTATTAACAAATACCGCAAGTTGTCCTTTAATTTTGTCAAAATGTTTGAAATTTACAATTTTACTTTTATCTTTACTACCCAACACATGCAAAATGTACATATTACCTTTTTGAGCTAAAATCCATTCAGAGTCTTGTATTGATAAATTAGATTTAATTGGAATAAACCGGGTAATTTCAAATAACTTGCTATTTGATTTTCCTTTTTTGGGGTCAGTTATAACTATCCAGTTTTTTCTTGGATAATCACTAGGTATAATTTTTATATTAATTTGATTAGAAGAAATATATTTAATTTTGGTTTCATGCATTTCTTTTAATATACCATTACCATAGATAGTAACTTTACTTTTCTTGCCAAAACCTGCGCCAAACAAACTTACCGTTCGTTCTGATTTTACTGAGCTTAATAAAAGAGGTTTCACCGATATAATTTCAGGAAAACTTTTACTCGTTATCGTTGTTAATTTACTAACATCATATTTTTTTGAATTATTACTTTGTTTTTCCTTTTTCTTCGCTACCGAAGCAGCTCGAACAGGTGTTTTTTTGGCAGAAACAGTAGATGACTTTGTCGTTTTAGTTAATTTAACTATTTTAGGTTTTTTTATTGATTTTTTCTTTATCGGTTTTATTATCTGACTTTTTGAAGATGCATTATTCTTAGCGCTTAATTTCTTTTTTGGTTTCTCAGTCGATTTAACTTTTATTGTGGTAGTTGATTTTTTAACAACCTGCAATCCAGCAATTTTATTTAAATTTTCAGCCGTTATTTCTTTTGTTAAATTTAATTTAATTTGTGTGAAATCGTAAATAATTTTCGGTGCCAGCACTTTTGTGACAGTTATGCTTTTAGCCGCTTTTGGAGTTGATATTGTCGCCTTAACACTATTAATATCAGATTCATTTATTTTCTGATTGATACTTGGCGTTACTAATAGTTTTTTCTCTTGGTTTTCTCTATTTTCATCAAAAACGCTAAATAATACCCCGAGAAAAATAGCCATAATGGATCCCGTCACTAAATATTTTCGTATTGGAAAACTGAAATTTTCTCCATCAAAAAAATCCTTCATACCCATTTCAGTCATACCATCATTTAAAGCAAGATGACAATAATGATTAATTCGTTTGGGGATACCTTTAGATTTATCAAATATGGCAGAACATGCCTTACGTGAAATTGGATTACTACCATCAAGCCCAGCTATCGCTAAGCGATGATGAATATACCGTTCAACTTGCTCTTTTGACAACGGCTCAAGCTCTATTATATTTGAAATAAGAATTCGTAAATGTTTAATTTTTTCCTGTTCTAATGTTTCTTTAAAACTTAAATCACTAAGCAGTATTATGCGTAATTTAGGATGATTCTTGTCCCAACGATTAACTAATTCAAATACCGATTTTAACGTATCAATAGCAAACCGTTGAACATTATCAATAATTAATATCGGCGTAACACCACTATCTTCCAGATATTTTATATTATTAATGCATACTTGTTTAAAATTAGTATCATCATCCGCTATACCACTTAATCCAAACCCAGCCGAAACATTAAAAAACATTTGATCACTGTTCATTTTTGGCTTTGCCGAAAAATAACTAAACCGTAAACTTTTATCTGATATTTTTACAAAACGTTTAATTAAACTTGATTTACCAATTCCACGAGCACCTCTGATATTTAAAATCAAATTTCGATCGAGTATCAAACTTTTCAACTCAGTCAGACGGCGAGCTTGCTCTGTGCCTAAATAAAAAAATTTATCATCAGGTTTTTTTGAAAAGGCAGATTCTGTCAAACCATATAATGCTAAATAACCGGGATAAGATTGTTCATCGTTAGCCAGTGTTTTATTATTCAAGCTGTATTTTGTTGAATTTTTAGAAGCGCTATTCGACGTGCCATGTTTGGTATAATTAATGCTCACAGAACACATAAACCTAGAAATTGAATGAATATTATAGAAAAGACAATTAAATTTATTTGCATAACCGCTTATTCCTGAGCGCTAATTTGTGATTTTTTTATTATGTTGGTATCACATTTCTAACTCTAAACAGTCAGAGTATACGACAAAAATCGTTCCATTAGTTAGTGTAATTTTACACTTTCTTATTCGAGATCAATAAAGTTTTAAAAATACTGTCTTTTGAATACTGAAATAACATTAGGATAACTAAAATACGAATAAAAAACATACAAGTTATTTATTTCCTAGTGATATTAATTATGTAAAATATTTATTCTATCAATCCTTAGTGAACATATTTTACCAACAGCGGCCTAAATTTTTGTTTTAAGCTATGCTCTTCACCTAACAAGGTGAATATATGTAACATTGCAATCTGGGCATACTTTTTATCGTAATTACAGTCTAATTCAATTATTCTCTCTAATTGTAATAAGGCTTGTTCATATTTATTTTCAATGACAAAATAAGCCGACATTTGCTTAATTAATAATAAATTATCTTTATGTTTTTTATAATTTTTTTGTAACACATCAAAATCATGAACGGACTCTAAAATTGAATTAAAAAAGGAGTGAATATGTAATTGTTGAATATCTTCATCATTTTTTAGCTCTGTTGAGAGAGATTCGATCAAATTTAATGCTTCAGTAAATCGTTTTTGATGTTTTAATAATTTACAAACAGTTAACGGCAAACGTGGATTAATTTGATCTTCAATTATAGCATCCGATAATATTTGATATGCTTGATCAATATTACCCACCGAATACTCTTGTATCGCTTGTTCAATTTTAATATCTGAATCTCGAACAACGAATTTATCAATCATTTTTTTTATATCAAATTCAGCTTGATAACCGTGCAACGTCCTGACCACCTCACCAAATCGAAACAGTTTTAATGTTGGCACACTAACAACAGAAAAATCTTGCGAAAGTGCAATTTCATTTTCTGTATCAATATTAACTAATAACAAACGACCTTGGTATTCATGCACTAATTTGTCTAAAATCGGATACTGCCGTAAGCACGGTCCTGCTTTTCGAGACCAAAAATTAACTAACACGGGCCCTCGATTAGAATTGTCAATAACCAATTCCGAAAAATTTTTCGCATTAGCATCGTGTATTAGTGCTGATTCAATCGTTTCTATCATAAATAATTTGACTTCATAAAGTAATTTACGCCTCATTATAAATTATCTGTATACTTAACAGTACCGTTAATTTATTTCACGCACATTGACGACAATGACAAAAATACTTATAGCCCTTAGTTTTTTACTGCTACTCGCGAATTCGCAGTTTACACACGCCTCAAAAAATACTGAACAAGCTGGAGACATTTTACAAGTTTTAATCCCTTCAGTGGCCTATGGCAGCTCGCTTTATCTTGATGATCAACAAGGTCAAATTCAGTTTTTAAAATCATTCACCAGCAATTTTTTAATCACCAATGCCTTAAAAAGTATTGTTACTAAAAAAAGACCTAATGGCAGTCTGCGCTCTTTTCCATCCGGACATACTTCAGCGGCCTTCCAAGGTGCAGCCTTTATCCACAAACGCTATGGGTTTTCCATTAGCATTCCAGCTTACCTTGCTGCCAGCTTTGTTGGTTATAGTCGAGTTGAATCAAAATTCCATTTTAATAATGATGTTTTTGCTGGCGCTGCTGTGGGGATTATCAATAGCTTTTACTTTACAAGCCAATACAAGAATTTCACCCTACGCCCAATAGCCCAAGGCGGCACCTATGTATTACAATTTAGTATTGCGTTATAAGTTTTTTAAATAGCAAAATATATGGTATGCTTAAATAAACTTTTTAGACAATAAGATTATGCCAATAGTAAATTTAAACACAGACGAAGGCTCTGGCGTTATCACCACTTTCACCGGTGATATCTCTGGGAATGAATTAATATCAGCGCAAAAAGAGCGTTATGCCCCTACCAAGAAATTATTATTGTTAAAATACATCTTAGCTGACTTCACACATACCGATAAACTCGATTTATGTTCAAATGACGTATTGCAATGCAGTAATTTGAGCATGTGTGCATCCAAAGAAAACCCCAATATTTATATAGCCGCAGTCATGAATTCAGATTTAGGTTATGGACTTAGTCGCATGTGGCAAGCCTATACCGATGATATTCCATGGAATGCTAAAGTATTTCGGACAAGAACAGAAGCCGAAGAATGGTTGCGTGAAGAAATTGATAGCAATCTAAGTTTCTCATAACAACAGGAATTGATTATGAATTTTGTTAGCAAAATTAAAACGTTAAGTATTAGTCTGTTACTATCCCAAATCGTCTTATTAGGTGGTTTTCTGTATTCTCAAAATACCCTAGCGACCGAAATTGCCGGTGTCAAAATCCCTGATACCATCCAAATAGATAATGAGACATTACTATTAAATGGTGTTGGCATTCGAACTAAGTTCTTTTTTGATATTTACATTGGTTCACTTTATGTTAAAAACAAAGATTCGAACAGTGAAAGAATTATCAATAGCCCCCAATCAAAAAGAATCAATTTAAATTTCTTATACAAAGAAGTCGACAAAGAAAAACTAACCAACGGTTGGATAACAGGCTTTAAAAATAATAATTCTGCAGAAGTATTTACAACATTAAAAAAACGACTGGATAAATTTAACAGTTACTTTATAACAATGCACCGCGGTGATAACATACAACTTGATTTTCTGAGTTCAAATAACACAAGAATAACTATCAATAATAAACTCAAAGGTGAAATTAGCGGTACAGACTTCCAAAAAGCATTGCTACGAGTCTGGCTTGGTGACGATCCAGCGGACTATAATTTAAAAGAAGCGCTACTAGGGCTATCTGAAGATTGATATTAACTGGGTTTAACGCAATAACATCGGTTACAGCAAAAATTCTCATTCTCGGCTCCATGCCGAGTGTAACATCCTTATCTAAAACGCAATATTACGCTCACCCGCGGAATTGCTTTTGGTTCATAATGGAATCGTTATTTTCAGAAGAACAAAACCTCGACTATCAACAACGAGTACAATTACTTCATGATAATGATATTGCAGTTTGGGATGTTTTAAGAAATTGCAAACGCTCAGGCAGTCTAGATTCGGCCATTGAAAAAAACTCCATGGTAGCCAATAATTTTAATGCTTTCTTTGAATCATATCCCTCGATAAAATATATCTTTTTTAATGGCGCAAAATCACAACAGGAATATTTAAAACAGGTACAACCAACTTTATTGCCGCATTATCAGCAATTACAATATCATAAACTGCCATCCACCAGCCCAGCAATGGCAACCCTAAAACCAATCGAAAAACTCGAGTTTTGGTCGGTCTTAAAAGCATCTCTTATTTGATAGGATTGCCAAAACCTAACGAAATCCTGTAAATCATGCAACAACTTTAAAAATAACCAATATTCTGATACCAAT
>VAPL010855430.1_pt1 | contig 21534 bp, 14 predicted proteins | sample 3395061 | NCBI WGS metagenome assembly VAPL01 (sample SAMN08290444, study PRJNA428436) | hydrothermal vent metagenome | isolation source: Deep-sea hydrothermal vent chimney 2 | place: Pacific Ocean: Juan De Fuca Ridge | depth 2182 m m | reverse complement strand
TATGGGGTATATTCCAGCAAGATTGCCGCGCTATCGCTCGCAATGACCAGGCTTTCCATATTCAAAGCAGGGGCTTAAAGTTAACGGGACAGCAGTGAATTAATATATAAGTTTGTTCGGTGTGGGCCAATGGCCAAAGCTTGTGTATTGCTGCTAAAGTTTAATTCGACGCTTTGGCCATTAATGCTGAAATTTACCCATCGAGTAAAGCCAGATATAAAGCTCGTTGGAAGTATGTCAACGGTATCGTTGTTTCTTGAAAGGGTAATGGTTTGGCTTGGCGGTAAGGTGCCTTCGACCATGCTGATAGAAATTGACTGTGGGCTGGCACTGGGGCGTTCTTTAACTTCGAAGTTTATATTAATATCTTCAAAGTCCATTGCTTCATTTAATAAGTTAATGGCATTAACACGAACGGCTGTTTGATAAGAACCAACGGCCAAATTTGAGTTTGTAATGCCAATTGATAGAGAAATAGGCGTTCGATTGCCGGTAAACGATACGTTTAACCAGGACGGTGGTGCAGTGCCAGTTGGCGTTGTGACGGCGATTTTACTTACCTGTAAGCTTGTCCAACTAACCGTAATACCATTATCTGTTCGTAGGCCATTTAGCTCAAACACATCCGTTACGTTATTTTTGTTCACTTTTAAGCCACCACCATCGCCGCCACATGCAGTGATGAGCAGTATAAAAATAAAAGCAAAAAGATTGCGCAACACGGTTAGTGCATTCATTGAATATTCCCCTGAGAAAGGTACAGCAATTTATAATTGTAATTCTCGCTATCAGAGCAATAAAATATTTTTTTATTAACTTATATGTCAGGTACGTGAATTTATTGTATAAAAACTAAACAAGGGATAGAGATGGTTAACCACATATATTCTGATTGCTTAGTTGCAACGACTGTCTGATATAAATTTAAATCTGTCCGTTCAAATTTTCAGGCAAATATAGCGGTAGAAGGATTTTTAGATATTAAAAAACCATTGGATTTCTTTTACAATTAAACATACCAGTCTTGAGGAATATCGATTGCTAACATCGGCGCAATCTTAAAAGAAAATTCTTCTGCTGTGTCGTCGGTGGGGTTTAATAGTTTGGCAGTCACTTCAACTTCTTCGGCGTCTCGTCCCTGGCTGTAACGTGCAACAATTTGGCCGGCAAGTTTTAAGTCTTCTTCAGTTACTTCACCTTCGACTAAAGTAAGCGGGCCGGGGTGGCTGCTGATATAAAGGTAGCTGAATTGTTTTTTATAGCCTTCCATAAATTTATTCTCGCCTTCTTCGCGAGAAACGATAAGTTTAAATTTATCGTTGGGGCGAATATGGCGGCCTACTTTTAATAACATAATGTCGTCAAGTTCGTATTCGCGGTTGCCGCGATGTTTCCAGAGGTCAACGAGTTTTACTGAATAAGATTTATCGGTTAAAAAGCAGCAGCCACCGGCCGGTGTGGCGTAATCTTCAAAGCCGTAATGTTCGGCGAGCGCAAATTGTGGTTTGCGCGTACGACCAGAAAAGTCTAAAAGTTTTTCACGGTCTAGCCAGCCTTCACGTTCGGGGAATGTGGGGGGTAGGTGTTGCGCACAGAGGGGGCGAACTAATAAATCGCCTGCGCCGGATTCGCGTTGTATAACCGGCATGGTGTCTTTGCGTTGTGACATTGGGCGCTGGCCAACGACTTCACCAGTTATAATAAAGTCAAAATCATTTTCTTTAATCCACTCAAGTGCTTTTTTAACCATAAAGCCTTTGCAGTCGAGGCAAGGATTCATATTTTGGCCGTAGCCGTGTTTAGGGTTAAGCAGCACATCTTTGTATTCTTCAATAACATCAATAATATGCAGTTTAATACCGAGTTGCTCGGCAACCCACAGGGCGTTATTACGTTTTGGTTTGGCCTTGTCTTTTTTACGAATAGCGTGGGTATGGCCTTCAACACAAAAGCCGGTAAAAAAATTAATGCCTTCTACATGGATGCCTTGCTCCATGATGAGTTTGCTGGAAAGAAGTGAGTCGAGTCCACCAGATATAAGTGAGACGGCCTTAATTTGTTTAGTCATGCAAGAGAACCAGTAATGAGGATTGTATTGTGAGCAATGGCTCGGTAAATAAGGCGGTATTATACCAGAGATTATCTAGAGTGAATGCTCAGTAGCCGAAAAGTCGTAGTCGAGTTCTTCGTTCGGGGAATGAATAAAATAGCCCTGGAAGTAGCGTATTCCCCAAGCCCATAACAAGGTTAGGGTTTTAGGATCTTCCAGCGTGCCAGCAATAATATTTACCCCGGCATTCTGTGCTGCCGATATTAGAGCCTGAACTTTTAAACTGGCCTCTTTGTCGGTGAGAATTTTATTAATTAAGCTGCCATTTAATTTAACATAGTCCACCTTAAACTCGTCGAGTAATTTTACGCTGTGTTCGGTAGAGCCAAAGTGATCGATTGCGAATTGACAGGTAGGTCGTGGTAAATGGGTAATGAATTTTTTTGTATCTTTAATGCGAGTAATAATGTCCGCTTCCGGCAGTTCAAACGTAATACGGTTTTGACCGAGTAAGCTTACGCTACTAATACAGTTATTGACCCATATTGAGAAGGCGCTTTGCGATAATGATTCACCGGAAAGCTTAACAAAAAAGTTTCCGCGAACTTTCATTTTAGGATTGTTTGCAAATATATCGAGTGTATTTTCAATAACCCATCGATCAACATCATGCGTTAAATTATTTTGTTTTATAACCGGGAAAAACTGACTGGGTAGATAAAGTTTATCTTTATCGTCAACTAGCCGTAATAATACTTCATAGTGTTCGTCATTTTGCTCGGCCATTCCAATAATCGGTTGAAACACAAGTTTAAAGCGATGTTCATCTACGGCTCTATAAATTCGGCTAACAAGATCCGGTGAAACGATACTGGCAGAAGAGTTATTGATTGCATTTATAGTGTATTGATGTACCTGATTGCCACCCTGTGCGTGTGCTTGAGCAACGGCTTGTTCAGCCTGAGTGATAATTTGTTCGCTATTTGTTGAGTCCTGATTAATTTCTGCGAGGCCAATACTGACAGTAAACTCAGTGTTAATATTATTATAAATAAAAGCATTGCCCTCGACGGCATTAATAATATCATTTGCTATAGTGTGAATTGTTTTTAAATCTTCTGAGCATAAAATAGCGATGCTTTGATCGCTTAAATGGCAGGCGGAATCAGTAGTGTTTAAAAAAGGCGCTATAGTGGCAACAAGATGGTTTATAAACGCGTCAAAATGTAATAAGCCAACTTGTTTGGAAATAAGCTCAAAATTATCGATGCTAATATGCAGTAAAAATTGCACGCTATTTGTTGCAGTTTGTGCGAGTGTGTTTTCAATCAGAGTAAAGAAATATTTTCGGTTAACCAGGCCGGTGGCCATATCTCTTTTACTGACTTCTTTTATCTGTGCTTTAACAATACTGGCATTAATCAGGCGGCTATGTATTTTGCGGAGTAGTTCGTTATGTGCGATATCTTTAGACAAAATCTCATCACCACTGATGGTCATGCTAGCTTGTTTAACCGCTTCACTGGTATCGGCAGATAAAAATAAAATAGGTGTTGTTAGAAAGGCGTCGTCTTGTTTTATGATTTGCGCGAGTTCAAGGCCGTTAATATCGGGCATATGAATATCCATTAATATTAAATCCGGTTTAAATTTTTGGATTTCTTCAAGAGCATGCAGCGGCTGGTTAATAACCAGGGTGGTAAAACGATATTTTTGTAAAATAAGAGAGTTCGATTCAGAGACAAAATCATCGTCATCAATAATGGCAATGCGTCCGATGCATTTTTTTGTCAGAATTAAATCATCTATTTTACTAATTAGCTTTTCGGTGTTAATCGGCTTGCTAAAAAAAGCATTACCCTTTGCACGCAATGCGCCGAGGCGTGCTGTTATGTCGCTGCGTGCAGATATATAAATGGTGGGGATGTGCTCGCCCGCAATTGCCAAGATATGCTCGGCTGCAAGAATGCCGTGCATGCCGGTTTCACCATGAAACATAACATCCATCACCAGAGCAGAGGGTATGTTTTCTTTAATCCGATCTAAAACATCATGTACATTATAAAATGTTTCAACCTGATAGCCGGAAGACTCGAGTTGCGCCGCTAAAAAATCAGCGATATGTTCATCATCATCAACAATATAGGTGAGGTGACTATGGCGCTGTAAGGAAGCTTGAAGTTGTATTTCGCTGGATTGGCAGGGATTGCGATTGCTCTCGATCTGTACCTTGTTTTGCTTAACTGAAATTACCAGCTGTTTGATTAGCTCGCTTATTTCATCTTGTGCTTCAACATTGGGAATATCGTTATTGTTAAGGTAGTCATGTAAATGGGCCTCAATTTTTTGAGCATAATCTGTAACTTCATGAAAACCAAAAGTTTTACCATTACCCGCTAAAGTATGCACGATAGAATATAAAAGTTTTAGTGCGTCATTTGTCCAGTTGAAATAGCGTAATTTCCCCCAAAGTTGCTCTATTTGTTCGAGCTTGCCGGGGAGTTGCTTTGTATAACGTTCTTTTATTTTAGCCATACGCTGATTAAGGGCCTCCTGGCTAGCAGCAGAATGGGGTAAATTATGGGGTTCGTGCAGAGACATTATGGGCGCCAGGAAAAGAAGAGTTACCCATAGTTATCGTTTAATTTGCAGAATCCTTAAGCTTTTTTAGTTATTTGTTTTCACTGCTGTGCTGTTAACTTATGAATAAGATGTTTTTATGAGGCCTATTTAAGTAGTAAAAGAAAACATTAACTTCCTGGGCATGACATGGGTGTGAGTTTGTCGTTGCGAGCGCTATCGCTCGCAATGACCAGGCTTTCTATATTCAAAGCAGGGGCTTAAAGTTAACGGGACAGCAGTGATTTATTTTTTAAAAATAAAATAATACGCTGACAGCGCCAAAGGTTAATTTATCGCGATTTTTTGGGCGCACTTCTCCCGCTTCAAGCTCAATGGATATTTTGCTTGTCAGGTTTATATTGAGTTTTGCCGATAGTGTTTTACTGACACTTTTATCGATAGCATTGACAGACTGGGAGTAAGACAGCGTAATACGCTCGGGTAGCCAGCGTATAGTGGCGGGAATAAAGGCAATTTCGGCTAAATCGCGGGTTTCTAAAAAACTGGAGCCGAGCAGTAAAGCGGTATTGCTAAAGAACAAGCTAGCAAGACGTGTATTGAGCGCGCTTAGATTACGGTTATAGTTGTAACTATTATGCGCGTAGAGCAGTTCAATATTGTTAATACCAAAGTACTGCACACTGTTGTATAGGCCGGTGCCGTTTATATCGACCTGGCGGCGGTTATTTTTGGTATACAGCAGGATTTTTTGCAATTCTGGGCGAAGGGTAAATTTCCAGTTTTCTGTATACAGTGACAGGCCAAAATAAGCCGTTGCGCTACTTATTTCATTTTTATTGCCCCAAAATGAATAACCAATATCATAATCAAAATCCTCGTTAGCGATGCCGAATAAACCAAGATTAAAACTTGATATCGTAATTTCGCCTGCGCTGTCTTTAATTGTTGATTTGCCTGCACCGAGATAAAGTTGAGTTTGTTTGCTTGCGTCAAAACTAAGGTCAATATAACGACTATCGACATTAGCCGAGTCGCTAACATAGCTTAGATTTAAACTGCCTGCCTGTGTACTAGAGAAAACCACAAAAGAAAAAAATGTAATACTAAAAAGTTGTTTATGCAAAATACACTGCTCCCATACGTTAATATTAACTATTAACGTATGGGAAGGGAATTGGTTGACGTTGATTTAATGTTTTATTTTTTTATTAGATTGGTGGGTAGTGAAATCAACAATATTAGAGCTTTGGGTTTGTTGTTGCAGCATTTTTAAGGCCTGCTGGCTTTGTGTTTGCTGCCAGGTATGTAAGGCATGGGTTGGATCAAGCAGGTAGTCATCGGCTTCGCTGTCATCCAGATTATGTATGGCAAGCAGTGTATCCATCAGGTGAACAAAATTGTCACTTAAATCAGCAAAAATATCTGACCAACTTTGTTGGTAATTAGACAGGTCGTAATAAGCACTGCGACCAATATCCACATAATAACTTGCTTGAACATTATGGCTTTTAGCATATTGTGGAAACAGACCAGCATAGAGTAAACATTGATCGGCGACTTCACGGAGCTGTGTATTGCGTACCTGGCCTTGTTTATGCTGGGCAAGCATATAGTCAATTGCAAAAATACGCGCAGCAATTTCCGGGCGTTGTGTATAGTGTATTAGGGTGTTAACAAGATAACCTTCGATGGACACATCAAGTTGCACACCGTTTGCAGATTGTGCTTCGGTAATAAGATCATGCCATTGTGCGGTAACAGCTGTTTTATGCATCGTATTAAACCTGTTATAAATTTATAATAAGGTCACTGCTGCCCCGTTAACTTTAAGCCCCTGCTTTGAATATAGAAAGCCTGGTCATTGCGAGCGATAGCGCGGCAATCTTGTTTATAGGGGTATATTCCAGCAAGATTGCCGCGCTATCGCTCGCAATGACAAACTCACACCCACTTCATGTCTAGGAAGTTAATGTTTTCTTTTACTACTTAAATAGGCATCATAAAAACATCTTATTCATAAGTTAACGGGACAGCAGTGTAATAAGGTATAATTATTTTAGCGTCCACAAAAAGAAAAAGTTTAGAGCTTTTCTTTTTTAACAATACGCGAAACCTTCCAGGGGTTCCACTTATCTTGATAAGAAGCGCCATGTACAAATTCCATTAAATAAGCATAAGTTCGTACAATACGCAGGAAAATGCCTGTATATATAGGTATTAAGGGCAAAAATAGAAAAAGCATATAATCTTTACGGCGCATCGATGAATGCAATAAAACACAGGCCATGCCAAATTCAAGAATATTAGCGGTTAAGTAAAGTACATAGTTTATAATAAAAATATAACCAAGTAATTGCGGGTTGATAAAAAGCATTTGTACAACGTAAACCCACCACTTCACATCGAGCACTAAATTAAAAAAGATATTTTCAGCAGAAGCGATAAAGTTTGTAATGCTAAAGCCGGCAGAGGGCAATAAAATATCACGGTGCTTGCGCACTCGGAAACGAATCATCGAACGATCCCAGCGGAAACGTTGTTTGGCGAGGCGACGAAATGTTTCGGGTACATTGGTATAACAAATAGCCATGGGTTCATGCACGACTCTAAAGCCAAGCTTGCGAATTTTTAACGTGATGTCACCATCTAAACCGGGGCCAACATCCCAGCCGTGTAAGCGCAGCAAAACATCACGACGAAAAGCGCCGTGGGCTCCAGAAATAATACGCAGTATGCCTAACTCGGATGAAATAGTGCGACCTGTTGAAATTGACTTAAGATATTCAATGGCCTGTAAGCGAGTGGTAAATGTTTTTTCGGCATTGGCGACGCGCACATCGCCACCGACCGCGCCAATGTTGCTATCCAGATAAAAAGGTAACAGGATTGTTTCTATCGCATTAACTTCAAGATGCGAGTCGGCATCCAGATGCACAATATATTTACCGTGTGAAAAATTAAAAGCGGTATTGGCCGCTGATGCTTTACCGCCGCGTATTTCGTTGCGAATAAAATGATCAATCTCTCCTTTTTTTTCGAGTTTGCGACAGATAATTGCGGTGTCGTCGTCTGAGCCATCATCAACAATCACGAGCTCATAATTTTTGTAGGTTTGATGTTTTAAGGATTCAGCCAGCTTAGGGATATGCTTGCCTTCATTTTTACCGGGTACAATCACGGATACCAGCGGGCGTTCTTTATAAAGTAAGCGTCGCGCATTTTTGTATTTTGAATATTCATAGATTCTTTTTGGGACATAAATAAGAATAACGATAAAATCCAGAAATAAGTAGCGCGTCATATCGAGTAAAAAGAATGGCCAGAAGTAGGCAATCAGTTGTGCGGTACTCAGGCTGGTTAAAAAATCCAGAACGTTTTCAAGGAGCATGGTTTAAAAACTCTTCGAGAACAGTGCCGAGATTTAGCTCGGGATTTATTTCTTTAATTTCTGTCGACATGGCCGGACTAAAATCGAGATTATTGGTAAATAATTCATGCACACTTGTTTGCAAGCGCTCAACAGCACGTTGTGCATGTTCAACTCTTGTTTCAGTTAAGATAACAAAAAAGATAGTTTCATTTTTAGCGGTAATGACATCGGAGTGACGTAAGATAGATTTGAAAATAATGCTTAGCTCATGAAAAACTTCAACAGCATTTGCGCCGAGTTTGATATAAAGATTGTCTAAATCACTAAAGCGAATAAGCACAAGTGAGCTGTTTGAGACCTTATAACGTTTTATTCTTGATTGCTCAATTCTTAAAAAATCGTTAAAGGCTTTTTCAGAGAACAGGTTTAATTCGCTATCGAGTATATTGGTGAAGAGTGTGTCGAGCCCATAATCGGCAGCATTTTTTCCAATGGCAGAAATGCTAAAAGCCTGAACGGTGCGTGTCTGCTGGTTTTCTGGCTCGGCCTGTCGGCCACAGTTATAGCAGGCCGTCATAATGGTGGGGTCCTGAAAACGATGGCTGCAACTGTTGCAATTATAGATGATAGAAGGTTTATCGTAATCAACCCCAATATGTTTGAGCTCACGTTCGCATTTGGGGCAAACAAGTCGATCTTCCTTGCGAAAGTTTGTAATCTCTGCGGTATAGGCACATTTAAAATGATGCACCAGTTCATCACTTTGTATGTCGTCCGAGGCGCATTGCGGGCAGGTTTCTTTAAAGTTTAAAAAGGCACTGGCACAATGGCCGCAAAAATGAGCGCGTGAAATAAAACGGCCATTGAGTAAGTGTTGGCTTTCAAGAAAGTCGAGCGTTTCAAGAACGCCGCTATCACGCTTTGCAAATAAAGGTTCGAGTAGTGGGTAAACATAACCGGAGTGTCGGCGTATGGTGGTGATGGGTTCTAGTTCGATATTACGGCTGCTAATAAGGCGCAACGCTTTAAAAGCAATATTGGTATCGCTGCCAGAGCTTGCGTTATTGAGGTGGCTAGACCATTGATTAATATGGTCGACGCGTGAAACCCATTCCTCCAGTAAACGTTCGTCACAACTGCTTCGATGGATATTGCCGTCGGAAGCCGTTACGATTTCTGCGGGAATGGTATCGCTGTCAATAATAAATAAAACCGGGCGTAAATAAATAGCCGGACAGAGATGGCGCCGTATCTGGCAAAGAATCTCCCAGCCTTCCTGCCATATTCGCATATCGATTAACCAGTAAGCAACATCGGTATAAGGTATCGATTCGATTTTGTCGATCGTGGTCGTTTCAATACCACCGCAGGCCAATTTGGAGCCGGAAGTTTGAATATAGTAGGGCTTTCTCATTTGCGGCCTCGTACTTTAACTTCCATACGGTCGTATTTTTTCCAGAGCTTCGCGTCCTGCTTGTTTAAGGCTTTTAGATAAACGAGTACATGAGTCTCGGCTGGTTTGTAATTATTCCATTCTCGGCCTGGCACATTGTAGGCGGATGAATGAATAGCTTTAATTTTAGCCTGGGTTTTGATGTTTTCTGTTAATGCGACAGTTGCAATTTTTCCAACCGCAAGGTTAGGTAATAGTTCGGTTTTTAAATATGTTTCGACACGGACCTTTGCGTTATTTGCGACCAGTGTCAATAAAGGTTTGCCACGTTGAGTAAATTCGTTGAGCTTACGATGAACGGCGTAAACACTGCCATTAAAGGGAGCATAAATATTTTCATTAAAACAGTCAGCCGAGGTATCGTTTGCGAGCAGCATAGGTCGACTGTTTTTAAATTGCTGTTGCTGTAAAATTATCTGGCTCTCAAGTAAATCAATTTCATTTTGTTTTTTGAGAATCTCTAATTGCAATTTGTTATTGCTGGTGTTTTTTGCCTGACCGGTTTCAAGTGCACGTTGTAAGCTAGCCGTATTGTAACGGTTCTTAAGATTGGCAATTGCGCGATTGAATAAAGACAGTTTGCTGCGATTAAGGGCAAGCGCATATTTTAGCTTGCTGTGTTGTGTGTTCAGGGTCGAGCTGCAATTTTTTGAGGCAGCAACACTGGCAATTAAATCTTTTTTCTTAATCATTTGCCCCTCCGTTACTAATAGCTTGATAAGCTTGCCGCCATGGCTTGCGCTGATTATGATTTTATCCACTTCCACAAAACCAGTTTCTTTGTAATAAAAAATCCGTGAGCCGAAAATATAAATAATATAAGCAACAACAAACAATAAAATAGAATAATAAATTATCTGTGTAATACGCGGCCGTAAATTAGCCGGTGGCGCGCCTTCTGGTAAGGATGTTATATAGCTTTTACGATTGCGTAGTTTCATTGAGCAGCCTTTTGCATAAAACGTTGGAAGGTATGCAGGGAATAATTTTTTAAACCGGTGCGTTGCTGCAAGGTGTTAATCATTTTTTCAATTTGCCATTCAGTATCAAAGTCTGTTACACGCAGAACAGGAATGATTTTATTTTTTGCTATGTTTTTAAGCGCGGGTTGTAAGCGGCGCGCAAGGGTATTGGCTTTAGTGCTGCCGTAATCCATAACATAGACACGATCAACCAGTGAATCGAGTGCCGCGTATATGGCTTCTGGCCAGTGAAAGGGCACGGCGACGCTTAGCTTTATATTGGGTGATTGTTTTCGAATAGCCCGTAGCATATCGATATATTGTTTCAGGTAAGAGGCTTTATTTTGTTTATAATCTTTGAAGGTATGTGGTTCAATATCAAGATGCACCGCATCACTTAATTGCGCTGCCGCAGACACTTTAATCGCTGCTGCCAAATGATTTTTGCTAAAAAATAAATTGTTTGGTCCTATAATACTTTCAACTTTAATATCTTGACGGCCTGCTTGCTGAATAAAGCGCAGCATTTTTTTAGGTTTAACCTTGCGCCCGGCGGATAGCAGAACACGGCTGATGTTTTTTGCTTTTAAAAAAGCAAAGATATTATCGTTACTGAATTGATTAAAGCTTTTCGACCATAAGTATATACTGCGTTCTCCCGCACGGGCGCGGTATGTATTTTCATTTAAGGCGGTTACTTTAATTAATCCGGCATCAAACTTAATACTGGCAACCAGGAACACTTGATTGGCTCTGCGGTAAAGTTCTTCTTTAGCGCGAACCAGCTCAATGCTGGCGTCCAGTGAAGACCTCAGCCGACTAACGGCGCTAGCAAGTTGTACTTCATCATCGAGTTGCTTTTGAATAAGCGTGCGGCGGAGCCGTTCATTGGCACGCAGCAAGCGGTATTGTTGTTTGACTGTTCGGCGTAATTGTTCACGCAGTGACTGGTAAGCAACCCGAGTGCGACTAATGCGTTCCCATGCCTGTAATTCCGATTTGGAATCAAGATGTGCGAGTCGATATTTTTCAGCCAGTTTAGTGCGTTTTTCAAGTGGAATAGAAAAGCGTACACCGGCAACCACGCCTTCGTCGTTGACATTGCCAACGTCGAATTGTTTGCGTACAAATAATCTTAAGCGATCATTATCGGCAACATTCAGCTTGTCGCTTAAGGCCTTTTTTTCCAGCTGTTGAATTTTTTTAAAACGGTCATCTTCGCGGATAGCTTTAATCAGCGCCTGAATATTAAGATCAATAACGGGCAGGTTTGTAACCTTGTTTAAAGCCGCGTCCATATAGGGGCTGTTGTTTAAATAGGCAAGCTCTTCTTTAAGTAAGCGAAGATCCTGATCCGATACCAGTAAATCATCAAGGTAGCTCCAGTTCTTGAAGTAGGCACGTTTTTCAATATGGTAGACGGGCTCCATAAGCGCCAGCTTCAGGCTGAGTAAATATGAAAGTAAGCCGCTAAAAGCCTGGTTAACCTGGTAGCGACGGCATTGTCCTTCAAGTTTTTGTTGGGCTAATCGGGCGCGTAGCTGACTTACGTTAGCCTGTTGTTCTAAGGAACGCGCACGGCGTTTGTTTTCGGCATAGCCCTGTCGCCAGAGATCCCATGACAATTCGAGGTAGGCATCGGGGTCTCCGGTATTATCATTAATATTGCCACTGGTATAGCCGCCACGGAAGCTGACCCCATAATTTGACTGATATTGTTGTGCTTCCATTTTTAGGGCTTTAGCGAGCTGGTTATCGGGGTGGCTTATCTGACAATTTTCAACAAGCATGGGATTAAGGACAGGTGAATTTTTTTCCATTTTTGAAATAAGGCCGAGCTTATTATTCGTTGCTAATATTAATCGCCATAATTTTTCACTTTCAGTGTTTATTATTTTTGTCGATAGATCGCTAGCTTGTACAGCTCCTGTGTACGAACTGATAAGAATTAGTGCCAATATTGACAAAATGGTAAAAAAAGAACCTTTCAAAGTGAAATTCCAGTAAATTTAAGTTAGATCATGAGCTTATATCGGCCATTTGTACTAAATTCTTAAACTTAAAAAATTTGGGCATGGGGATGCAGGCGGTAAAAAACACCTATAGAAATATGAATTTTTTAAAGCATGTTCAGGTTTTAGAATAGATCGTCGTCAGCTGCACTGTCGCTAATTACCTCGTTGCTGTTTGGATCTTTTGTAAATTGAGAAATCATCTTGTGGAGTTCATTGGCAAGTATAAAAATATCATAACTTGCCTGGGCACTGTTTTTTGAGCTTTGTAAGGTTTGTGTTGAAAGTTGGCTGATATTCTCAACACGTTGCCCCATGTTTTCAGTTACGGCATTTTGTTCTTCCGAGGCCGTCGAAATTTGTAAGCTGGTCTGGTTAATTTTCGTGATTGACTCATTGATTGCTTCGAAGGCCGCAACAGCCTGATTAGATGACTCCATACTATGTTCGGCTATGCTGCTGCCATTTTGCATGACGCTGACGGCATCGGTTGCAGCGTTTTGTAATTTTTCTATTTGCTGCTGTATCTCTTCGGTTGATTCATGGGTACGTGTTGCTAGGGTGCGAACTTCATCTGCAACAACTGCAAAGCCGCGCCCTTGTTCACCTGCACGAGCCGCTTCAATGGCGGCATTGAGTGCAAGTAAATTAGTTTGTGCCGAGATGTCACGAATAATGTTGAGCATACTGCCGATATGATTACAGTCTTCAGCTAATTCAGTAATAACATCGGTTGCAGATAAGACTTCGCTGGATAGTGAGTTAATTGCAGTCGTTGCAGTTTGAATAGTTTGTATACCTTGCCGGGAAGCCTCGGATGCTTCAGTTGCTGCTTCGTTTGCCTGCAATGTACTTTGTGAAACACCATCGACGGAGGCGGCCATTTTTTGCATCGCTTCGGCTACGCTGCTGGTATCACTTGATTGTGTCGCTACGTTGGTATTAGTTTCATCGGACAGCTGCGACAGTGACTGAGTGCTTGCATTAAGTCGGGTCGACATTTCAAATATTTGTTTAAAGGTTTGGTCCAGATAAGCGCTAAAGCTATTAAATAAATAGGCAATAGTCCCTAAGTCTCCCTTGGCTTTTTCATCCATTGAAAAATTTAGATCACCTGAAGAAAGTTTGGCAAGGCTTTGTTCAATAGTAGCAAGAATACTTGATATAATTTTTACCGATGCATAAGCAATGAGTGAGCCAAAGATTAAAATGATAGAAGTAACAATTAAAACAAACATTGATTGCGCATAAATATTATCATCGATATTGCTCGTTTTATTGACGACCTCTTTTTTAAATTGCTCGACCAGGGCATTAATGTCTATATTTATAGTGCTAATGATAGGCTCTATCTCGGTGCGAATAATATAATTATCCATTCGCCATTTGTCCTGCTTTGAAAATCCCAGCAATTTTTGCGTGTTGATAAATATTTTTTGTTGCGCATCTTTTATTTGCGCAAAAGAATCTTCCTGTTCAAAAGAAACAAGCTCAGCATATTTTTCCAGTTTTTTATTAATAGCGGTGATCACTTGCTGGTTTTGGGTTATTTGTGAAAAGGTTGCAGCATTGCGAAAAGTTAAAAAAGAACGCACTCCACTCATAAGGCTAACCCATGAATAACGCAAGTTACCAATAAGGGCAAAATATTCTCTGCGTTCAGCACTTACATCTTCTTCGAGTTCACTTTGAAGAATCTGTGTTATATTTTGCAGGATAATTTGAAAATAGGGACTTGTTTCTGTTGCCGCAAATTGTCGTGCAGGAAAATTCAGGTTGGTGTTTTCTGCAAGCTTTATCATCTGGGTCTGGTGTGAAACATAGCGTACTAGATTGGTACTAATATTTTTGAGTAAGTCTGTATTTTTAGTATTGATGCCGGCTGTTGTTTCGAGTTTAAAAAATTGTTTTTTTAACCGCTTGTTTGACTGTATATAACGATCTTTATATTTTTTATCCTGGGTGAGTAAATATAAACCCAGGGCAGTCGTTGAATTTTTTAAGGTGTTTTCCAGCGCAATGGATTGCAACATTAAGGGTTGCTTGATGGTTGCGATATCATGGACGTCATTACCAAGGTATTTGGTGCTTATAAAAACATAAACGCCAGTTGCGGTGGTAAAGAATAGTAAAAGGCTAAAGCTAAAGATTAAAATCTGCTTTAGTGAATAGCGTCGTATAAGGAAAGCGACCATCTTTCTATGCTCACAGAAGTTGTTTCTACTTCTAGTGTTAGCGGCGGTGCGGGAAAAAAGTTTATATTAAGGAGTTTAATAAAACAGTTTACCAAAAATTATGATTTGGTTAGATGGTGGGCGGGGGCAAGGATATAAATGCCTGTTTACAGTTAATATGTAAAACGGCCTGGATTATCAACAAGGTTCGTAGGTATATAAGAAAGCTTGAGCGGCTATGTTATTAACGAGCCATTGAAAAAATCAGGTATCGCGGCGGTATTTAAGTCAAATTTGTTGCTTGCAGCGGTGTTATCGACGCTCATATATTGGCGCAAGGCGGTCATGATATGGCGTGGTTCGATATTGCTGCCGCTGGTACTGTCTTGCTTGAGGCTGTTAAAGTCTATTTTTTCTGCAAAATGTTTTGCATCGGTTGCGCCGACGACGCGATTACCCCAGGCAAGGTTATTCGACATAATAATATTGCTGGTAATGCTCCAATGGTCTTTCCCCGCGCCGCTGTTATAGCGGTTGGTTCGGCCAAAGTCTGAGACAAGGTGTACTACCAGACGGTCTTCGATATTGTACTGCGCGGCCATATACCAAAGTAAATCAATGGTTTGGGTAACACGCGCTAGGGCGATGGGGTGGTTGGTATCGTGGTTGCGGTGGGTATCAAAACCACCAATACTGATGTCGGCACTTAAACTAATGCCAGCCTTAAAGGCGGCCATGGTGCTGGCTGCCTGGCTAAAATAACGCCGAGATATGTCGTAACCTTTGGTGTCGGCGTTTTCAAGCAGGCTAAGGTAGAGCTCAAAGCTGCCATCGGAATAATTCGAAGCCAGATAGTTATTGTATTGGCTACGTTGTTTGATGAGTTGGCTCTTATCGGCCGCAGCCGAGCTTGCCCGGTCTTGTCTAAACTGGCGGATTAGCGCCAGTTCGTCCGTTTGCAAATAGGTATCGGCTCGACCGGTGCGGAACTTATTGGTATCGGCCAGTTTTCTGAGTGTATTAAGCGCGCCAGAGCTTGCGATAGTGGAAGGGGCTAATAGTCGGCCGCTTCTTGGCCCCGAGGTCACTAACCAGGGCATTAATTGTTGGGTTCGATTACTCGCTGCAAATAAGGCGGCTAACGAAGGGTAGCCATCTTTTTTGATTCCAGTCATATTGTTCTGTTTACCGACAGTATGCGAATTACTTTTTACATCAACGCCATTGATGACGAGCATTTTTTGATAGTGCGCTTTAAAAAAGGCATCGTTATCTGCAAAGGGGGCATAGTTAATGTTGCCCACGGTCTGGGTTGAATTGGTGGCGGCCCAGTTGTTAATAATTTTTTCACCGGCAACGTTCATTTTTGGGTCACAGAAGCTGGTTGGATCCCAGCCACCACTGGCTAAAACGGTGACCAGAAATTTACCGTTATAATCACTGGAAGCTTTTATCAGCCCGGGGAAACTTGCGAACAGACTGGCTGCGGCCGTTGCTTTTAAAAAATCTCTTCTTTTCATCGCTTTGTTCTCACATGTTAATTTTTTGGCATATTAGTTTTTTGGCATATTAGTTTTTTGGCACGTTAATTTTTAGCGTATTTGTTTCGACTTATTCGTACAGATAATCAGAGTCAGACATTAGCGCAATAATTAAACCGCGCCAGGGAGATAAAACAAAATTTGCATCGTTACGTGAGCCACCGATGCGATTATCGCAACGCGTATTGGAATCAACACGTGTGCCACCGCCGGCATTTATTCTTGCTATGCGTAGATCTAGAAAGAGTTGATATGCCTGGCTGACTTCTGCTGAGTCTGAACTTACCAGTCGATTCAGCATGCGTTCGTAAAGAACAATAATTTGGTTGCGAATAGAGGCTTCATCCAGGGTGGTGTTTTCAACTTCGGTAAAGAGTTTTCGTGTGCTTTGATTTAAGCTAAAGTCATAAACAACAACCGCGCAACCTATTTCATTTGCCTGTCTTTCAGCAACACGGAACATTATTGACGACAATTCAGTTGCGCGTTTTTCAACGACAACATCATCGGTGCCACCGTAAAGCATTTTATATTCACGATACAGGCGGGGGCGTGTATTACCCCAGGTAATGCCGGTGAGTGAAGTAGTTTTGTTTTTTAACTCGGTAACGCTGAGTAAACGTCGGCCACCCATACGAATATTTATATTGTCGTCCGCCGTTGTGGCATCTGTTTTATTTGCTGCGCGGAAGTTATCCGTCATCATCATATTAGCCAGCAAGCTTTTTAAATTTAAGTTACCACGAAAGCTGTCAGCGAGTTGGGTTATGAGCGCCTGTTGGGTATCAAACTGTATCCGTGGCGCACTCAAATTTAAAATGTCTTCACCAAACACTGCAAACCACCAGAATTTTACGGCAGCGGTTGCAAAGCGGTTGTCGTTGACGATGCGCTGTGCCAGCCATTGCAGAGGGTCGCCAGTTGCGATTTGATTATTAAAGCCGGCCGGTAGCATATCCTGATACCAGTCAACGCCTGGGTTTCTTTGACGGTAGCGGCGGTCAAGTGAATCGGTGCCATAAGCTTTGTAAGCGTTACGTTCATGGAAGAATTTAAAGGCACCGGCAATGGGGTCCATTGTTGTATGGCAAACCGTACAGGCAGGATTATTTAGCGTTGGATTAGATTCGTCGGCTACATCGCTAACGCTTATAGTACGCGTGGTTGATTTTTCTATATCAAAGCCAAGGAAGTGGTACATCGTCCAACGCGCTCTTGCCCGGTTACGATTGGTTGCGGTTGTATCGTACTTACTTAAGAACGACCAGGTTGATAAAACACCGGCATGTGGGTAGTTGCTAATTCGTGAAGCGCCAGTGGCATCTTTGCTAAAGGTGCTGCTGGTTTTTACGTCCTGGCCAGTGTTTTGAGCTTGTCGCCATTCATTAGGCGCTAAATCCAGTCCGGTATTATAAGATTCATCGGTGTATTGACCGACCATGGTATAGCCTGCGGTTAGAATTTCACTATAGGGGCGGTCGTTCATCACCACGTAAGCAATAATTTCTAACGGCTCTTCTGCTAAATCACGGCGTACGACACTGCGACGTTCTGAGCTGCTGACATTTGGTAGGTAGAAGTCATTGTAAGAGCGTGCACCGGCATCGCTGGTGCGTAAGTGTCGGCTATTAAGCCTTGCGTTCGCACCGTTTTTTATAAATTCTTTAAAACCATCGCCGGTCATTAAGCTTAAAATTTCGGAACGCAATGTCGTATCGCTGGCACCTTGTAAACTTAATACTTTATTGCGGCTTGGTATGGTTCCGGTTAAGTATAAGGACGCACGACGATAAGTTTCAGACGCAGACTCAAGTAAAAAATCTTTGTTTGTAGTTGGCGTCGTCGGGTTAGTTGGCGCGGTGGGTGCCGTTATCGTAGTTGAGTTAGCGGCGACAAAAACTGCCAGTAGCTGGTAGGCTGCTGAACCTGTTGCGAGCAAGGTGCCGCCAGTGTGACTGACTAGGCCGCGCGGTTTGTCGAGTAATAGCTGGGCGCCATTAGCTTGGCCGCTAATATAAGATCTTAACTGTGTTTCGTTATAGTTAATGTTTGTGTCGCTGTCGCCAAATTGAAAGACTAATCGTGTTGCGGCCGCGATGCCACCGGCGCTATGACAGCTGACACATTTTGTTTGTAGTACCGAGCGGTTTAAGGCACTGGTTGCCGGTATGTTAGGTGTTGAGGTGCCCGGATTTGAAGGGTCTGGATTTGATAAGTCTGGCGTAGAAGTATTAGGCGTAATATTTAAAGATGTCAGAAAAGCTTCAAGGTTTTTATATTTGGTACTGTTGCGGTTACCAAAAACAGCACCACCAGCATGAAACGGGATGCCAACCGATTTTGACAGGATAGCATCGCTGCCATAAGTACGAGCATAGTTTGTTAAAGCTGCTATGTTGGCATTGTCATTATTTGGTACAAAGATAAGATTAGTCGAAGACGCAATCCCGCCTGCTTTATGGCAGCCAATACAGGTTTCTAAATCTGCTTTTAAGTTGTTAAAGCTAGCATTGCTTGATGCCGGAGCGTTGGTACCTGGGTTATTGGTAGAAGAATTTGTATCGGTTTTATTGGCATCATCAACGCCCCCCGAACCTGTACCGCCGCCACAGGCACTGAGTGTTAGAACAAATGCGTTAACAACTAAAATTTTTGTAATAGAACCCATACCATTATTTCCTCCTCTTGCCATTCAGGATTGTGGCATTCCATTGCAAACGTTAACCCTGATACTGCGCTTTTATACTGCTACGCTTTATTTTGTATATTGTGTTTAGTTTTCATTTTTAAGAATGCGTTCTATTCCTTAAGAACGACAAGCACGGCAAAAAAGAAAAGGTTTTATTTTTGTTTGTAAAGTAGGTTATAGCGAGAACGGGAAATTTTCAGGGGACTGGTTCACCAATGGCTAAAAAATGATAATGTTGGAGAAATATTTTGTAAGAGTCAGTCTAAAAAATTTAAATATAGTAAATTCAATAAGTTAAGGCGGTTATTTTTCGAGCGCTGAGCGAATATAGGTTATTCTTCTAAAAGTAAATGTTGAAACTGTGATGCATTCAGCCATTCACGGCCTTGCGTAATGCCGAGTAACATGGCTGTTGTAGAAGCCGTACCGGCAACGAGACAGGTTGAGGCATGCACACTCACACTAGCAACGCCATGAGTTGGCCAACCTGTTTTAGGATTTAAAATATGACAGTAGCGTTTATTGTTAACCTGCATAAAGCGTTCATAGTTACCGCTACTGGCAATGCCGCCCTCGATAGCATCAATAGAAGCAATCGCTTCGCTGGGGTTTGCCGGGTTACGAATACCAATTTTCCAGGCAGACTGATCAGGATGGGGGCCGATAATGCTAATATCGCCAGCTAATTCAACCAGACCGTGCTGTATACCCTGTTGGCGTAGCAAGCTGGCAATGGAATCGGCCGCATATTCTTTTACAACGCCACCGAAATCTATTTCCATGCCCTTTGGCATAATAAGCGTGGGAGATTGCCAGTTTATTTTTTGCCAGCCAATCTTGCTTAATAACGTTTGAAGAATTTTTTTGTCGGGCAATGTGTGTGAGTTAAAGTCCCAGGCCTGGCGCAAAATGCCGGAAGTAATATCAAATAAACCTTCGCTGTGTTGCCAGGCGGTTTGCGCGTAATCGAGTAGGCCAGCAGTTTCATCGTCAATCAGAATGCCGTTTGTTTGGCCAGCAGCATGATTGATGGCACTGGTAACGCTATCGGTTAAGTAACGTGAGTATTTTTTTTCAAGTCGTTGCGCTTCGTTAACCGCAAGTTGAAAAAATGTTTCTGGATTATTGTTATCGTCAAAATAAATCTGTATTTCTGCGGGGCCGCCCATTACTTTAAAGGTATGTTTGACTAGCGTTAGAGACATTTTTATTTTTTCGGCTTATTTATTTGGGCGTGCTAACTTATAATAAGCAGGATATAGAAAAAGCTTTAAAAGGTAAAATCAAATCCAACGGTAAGTAGGGTGTAATTTACTAGTCCTGGACTTTCGACAGCGACTTTTGTAAGCGAGTATTTACCGCTTGATTCATAGCGCTCAACTTTAGCGGTGTAGGAAAAGTTTTTAAACTTATGAATAAATTGCAAGCCAAGAGAAACAGTGCCATAGGGTGACAGGCGATAATCGCTGGAATAATAGGGGTTAGTGTTAGCGGCTACTTTATAGGGTTCATAAAAATTAGCTTCGGTTTGCGAGTAATAACGTATCGATGGCACCAGTTGTATTTTTTCGGTAATGTTTTTATGCCAGGCAAGTTTAAAAGTGTGCGAATTTACATTCCAGTCATCACTGTAATAGCGATAGTCAAAATGAACGGCACCATTACTTTTTTTAACAAAGTAACGGTAACGGACAATGGCGGTATAGCGTGTTCTTGAAGTTGGCCGTGCATCATCAATTTTATACGGGTCGCTTAAGTAACCCGTGTCTTCAGACAAACCCAGTCCGAATTGAATCAGTGAAATTTTATTAAGCACTTTGGAGTAGCCAAGGTTAAAACTCTGGGTCTTTTTAGAAGCGCTTTGGATGCGGCCAAACAGAATGGCTTCGAAGGGTGTAATATCGTCGTTCGACTGGCTATAGGCTATTTGAATAGCCGAATTTTTTTTGTTGAATTCCCATTCCCAGTCAAGCCCGAAATAGGTGGCTTTATAATCATTTTCGCTTGATTGGCCAAAGCTAAAACCGGTTGCCATGGTCTCGCCGTAATGTGTCACGGCGGCAGTAAAATCTTCTCTATCCTCTACAATACTCGCACCACTCATGACCAGTTGTGGTACGCCATTTGAACCGGCCTGTGTTCCCATCGGTGATGCGCCGCTCATTTTTTCTGTAAGGGCATCAAAGCGAACGGCAAAGTTTTTACCGACCGGTGCGATTAATTTAAATTGCTGGATATCAATGTCATAGCGCTTGGTTGAGCCGGTTGCAACATCTGAGCTTTTTGCATCGTCTTCGCTATACACACTATTACGATAGCTAATAACATTATCAACAGGAGCCGTTGCCGCCTGTGTATGCAGGCTGGGTATACTTAAAGCACTTGCGGTTAAGGCTGCCAGTGCCGACTTTGTTTTTTTATTCTTGTTTTTATTTTTACTCTTGTTCTTATTTTTATTCATGGTTATCTCGTTAAATTGACCTGTATCTGCAGGTGTTTTTATTATTTCATCGCTGCTGTCCCGTTAACTTGAACCTAATGATATTGAAAGGCGAACTAATGTCTACGTTTATGATAATACTAACGCCGCCGGACATGGAATTGCTGTGGCTGACTAACGGACTCGCTATTCGCCATCCCTGGCCGCTCGACTGCCGCGTCCTTGCGGCAGACGGTCCGTTAGTCAGCCACAGCAATCCC
>VAPL010268163.1_pt1 | contig 21545 bp, 18 predicted proteins | sample 3395061 | NCBI WGS metagenome assembly VAPL01 (sample SAMN08290444, study PRJNA428436) | hydrothermal vent metagenome | isolation source: Deep-sea hydrothermal vent chimney 2 | place: Pacific Ocean: Juan De Fuca Ridge | depth 2182 m m | reverse complement strand
AATCAGAATTAATTAACGCAATTAACACTTATGTAGATTTGGCGCTTGCCGTTTGTGCAATGATTCCTGCAACAGCACCATTAGTTGCCGTTTATGCTACGGTGAAAACAGTGTATGAACTTGGTAAGGCACCAGTTGATATGGTCGTTAATGGTTATTATTTAGTTGATAGATTGTTTTATCATAGCGCTGCTGCCGATTTGAAAAAACTTCAAAAAAATCAAACTGACCATCACAATACTGCAATAGCGAATTTATTTTTATTGCGTGAGGACATGTCAGAAAACAGCTCAAACAAATACCTTGAATCTTATCGATTAAGGGCGCATGCGCTCAATGGTTTATATGGCTTAATGACGCGTGCGGCTATGGATGTGTTGACGAAAGAGGGTATCGAAGATTTTACGCCTGAACAAAAAATTAAAGAATACAAAAAATTGTGTAATACAAAATATCATCTTGCTACTTATATTCAAAATTTTCTGCTTAATGATGCTTGGACTTATAATCATAATAGCTGGGTTCCTATTAATATGGATACTTGGTGGACGTATGCCAGTAATCTTAAAAACCCCAAATTTGATGTCGGTTCTGAGAAATTAGGTTATTTTGGAGTGGATAGCAAAACACTAAAATTGTTTAGAGTAAAAGAAACTGAAGCAAAAAAAGAGATAAATGATTATGGTTTCTTTGCTGGAATCCGATATTTGTATCATGAAGTTGGTAATGAGTTACCGGATTTACAAAAAGCGGACTTTCAACGGTCTTTCCCCATTCATTTTATGTCATCGGGTAATTTTGAAGAATTTGCTAAGCAATATGAGAATGTTCGGGTTGAGTTAGATCACAATAGTATTGTGTATTTCGCAATGTATTATCGAGAGTGGGATGAGAAAAAAGATAGTGACTGGAAATTGATGAAAGATAAATGGCTACCGAATAAATATTGGTTTGATTCCGCTTCTGCTATTAGTCCCTTAACACAAGTTCGTGTATTAGTGGTGTTACAAAAAGATCTGCAATATCCTTACCCAATAAGTTTGCAGGTAAACCGAATTGATTATAATGATATTAATGGTCCTGTTTATTCAGGTTTTTGTCGTAAGCTAACTTCAAAAGATATTTTAGCGGTTGATAAAGATGCTCAGAAATACAAAGATGGATATCACGGTTATGTTTTTTATCCTTTTTATCAGTTAGAAAATGTAACCGTTCCAGGAATAAAACCATTGGCAAATGAGTTTGCAATGTTATTTGGGCTTGGTTATGGTGTTGATACTTATTATCACAATGGTCATCTGACTGATATGGAATATCGTTTAGTTTTAACATTAGCAAAACGGGATACTACACAACAGTCTGTTAAAATTAATAGAGAGCATGATCACGATTATTTTACTGTGTCCGTTGATGCTCACAAAGAGTATGATTTTAAAGATTCAAAGGGAAAACTGGTTTCGCCTAAGCCGCGTTACGAGAAAGCTTTTATTGATTATGATTTCTTAAAGGCTCGTGGCCAACAAATGGTCTATTCTGAAATACTTAAAAATCCTCATATCACTTGCCTGATGCGATTGATCACAAAAGAGGGAACAACACCGTATTTTGGTATAAATCAGGCTTTTGATCCTGAGTACATTGCATTAAATGATGAACGTTTTGAAGGTATTGAAATGCAAATGGAAGCAAATAATTTTTTCTTAAAAATTAAGGATTTTGACTGGAATAGCTCGGTAGAGTTTATGTTTGTTGTCACCTGTCCAGAAATTGCAATCAATAAAGAAAGCGAAAGTTTAGCAAAATCTAAAAAAGAAAAAATTGGCTGGAAGGCAATTCCGTTTAAAATTGAAATGGGTGGATATCGTTCGATCTTAGCAAACCATACTGGGCCCATACTAAATTCAACATTACATTACCTAGGTGAATGGGGTTATGATAAATTTACTAAAAAAGATTATGCTGAATACGAAGTATTTAAACCTTTGGTGAAACAAATTGAAAATATTCATTTTAAAGGCACTAAATCTGAGCGAGATGCCTCTGAGCAGTATCTGCAAAAACGATTATTAAATCGCAGCAAAGATGCCCAAAGTTATATTAATCAAGAAATTAATGATACAACAAACCAGAAAAAAATCTACGATGGGTTAAAGTGGAATTATTTTATGCGTCGATATGTTCCTCAGGCTCATGTATTTGCTGCGCATGTCAAATTAAGTTATGAATCTTTACGAGGCAAAAAGATACATGGTTTGCGTCCTTTTGGTGAGATGCCAGAAAAAGGTGAATTTTTTGATTTTGTTTTTAACTCGGTTAGTACCGCAGCAAATGCAGGTATTAATGGTGGTTTTGTAACGGGTGCATCAATTAATGCAATGAATTTTTCTCAATTTAGAGTTCAATTTTCAGCACCAAAAGATTATACCGGTAAAGATACTGCGCCGTGGATTTTAGCTGAGCCAAACAATGAATCTATAGATATACCAAAAGGCAAAGTGTTGAAATCAGAAGTTAAGGATTGGATTGAAAACAAAAGCTCAGTACTGCTTCATCCGTATATCAAAAAAAGAACGTAATCTATTTATTGGGTTTGTAATCAGCCTGAAGTTTATATAAGGAAGATGGTTATTTTAAAAGTCTAAACTTTAGAATAACCGTCGTTGTTCCAGTTGCGTTAATAAATGCTTGTTATATTTACAGTCGGAATCCAGTGTTAAAACAACATTATGTTCCAGGCACTGCCATCTGCATATGCATTTGACTGAAATTTCTAGAGATTCCCGTTAAAATCACACGGGAATGACGTGTGGCTCCTTATGTGCAGTTTAGGCTAATTGAATTTATTCAAAACTAAAAAATAGCATTTAGTGAGTTGTTTTATCGATTTAAGTCGGAAGAAATAGAAACTGAAAGTAAAAAATCCACTTTCCTTGAAGGTGAATTTTACATTAGAATTGCACTACCCTAGGCTTTAACTAAATGTTAATGGTACTTCCCATCCGACTGCTGCAGATGAATATAGTAAAGTCTTTTTAAATTTGGATGCTTCTTGGTTACCATGAAGAGCCATCTCGTTTTTTTGATAACAAAATTTCAGTAGAAATAGCTAAGTCGAGCAGCTTTCCGTTTTCACTATAGAGATAGGCTCTTCTGGGAAGAGTGCGAGCATCACTTTTTTTGTTATGCGGTTTTTTATTCTTTGGTTAAAGAAAACTTACCATCTAAAGGGTAATGATCGGAAATATCCATCAAGCTGGGTATTTTGGTGTCTGAGTACAGATAACTTGTATTCACTTTTACCTCGTCAATATCTATGTTTGCAGCATCCTTATTCAAAAATATGTAATCTATTCTTTGCTGCACATTGTAATCGTCCGGCTCAAAAATGGGGATGAGTTTATTTTTATAGCCATTGTAAGTAAATCCATGCGCTATTTTAGCTTGTGGGTTTAGCGTTCTATAAGAATCTATCAAGCCTAACGAACTAAAATTTTTTAAAATCTCTGTGTACTCAGTGGTTGCAGCTCCACCACTATATTCTCCGGTAACGTTAAAATCGCCAGTTACAAAAAAAGGAATATTAACATCATAATCGTTTTTTTTTATCGCAGTATAGATTTGTTGAAAATTTGATCTTCTGGCTTTAATTGAATTGGGCGAATTGCCTGATTGTGTGTGCGTTATGATTAAATGCATGAGTGTATTTGGGCCATCCATTAATTTAGCTTGAATAAATCCTTTTTGAGTCCAAGCATCTAGATTAACGAGATGCTTGAATTGTGTAAAGGTGCCATCAATAATTTTAAATTTACTTAATATCAATAATCCTGAACTCAATTTTGTAGGATCCTTTTGGCTTTTAGGACAATAGCAGGAACGAGGAAATTTTGACTTTAGCCTTGCTATTATTTTTTCTTTAATGGAATTTGCCCAGACTTCTGTTAAGGTTACTATATCCGATTGAGATTTAAGTAATTGCCATATCAATTTATCTAACCGCGTTTCGTCTTCATATTCGGGAAGTAAGTCTCCTGCAGCACTTAAAAATAGGTGAGTGTTGTAAGTTGTGATTTTGATTTTTTTCATAATATTATCGCCTTTTAACTACTGAAAGTTGTAATTCTGATTTTTCACACTATTATCGCCTTTTAACTACTGAAACAGGACATGTTGCTAGAAGCATGCCCTGTTTCTTTTTCTACGATGGATCTGTAATAATAAAAATGCCACTTAAAGGATGGTTATTCGATGGAAATTGTCCTTCTTTACCGTTTGGTATTGAACTTTCATACCCTTCTTTATTGCTTCCGTAAAGATTGATGATCAATCCGGTTCCGCCATTATCAAAAGACAATAGGTTAGACGAATCTCCATATGGGCAATCATAATTAAATTGAAGAATACCTTCTCCAACCTCGTATTTTGTCCATCCTGTAGAGCCAGCAGGTCCACTGGCATCCTTGAGTCTAAATGTAGTGTGCTCTTTCGGTGTTAAATTAGTTTTCGGGCGTGAATCATATTCTCCCCATGATTGTCCGGAACTTCCGTTGATAAAGTGAATACTTGAATTGTTATAGATTGCAATGTAGCAAGAAAAGTTTGCCATAATATTTTTCCCTTTTGGACTGAATTAACTTTAATGACAATGTATCAGCCCGTTGTACATTGTCATTTTATTTTGTTTATTAAAATAAAACTGGGGGTGAAAATTATTATGTTAGGGGCTGTTTACTACAGAAAAAACCCAAATAAAACAATTTGACGGGTTGGTGATACTATTTGAAAGTTCTGTGATGGTTTTTTATGATTAGTTATTCATTAAGCAAGGTGGAATTTATATTGTTTTTTTTATGGTTGGGGGAGTATTAAATGTTTTACGATAAAGTCGAGAAAAATACCCTGATTGTTTGAAGCCAACGGCAAATGCCACTTGTGATAATGTTTGATAATCACCTGTACTTAATAATGTTTTTGCTGCCTGTAATCGATGCAAACGAATAAATTTAGCAGGGGTATAACCTGTGAAATTTTCTAAGCGTCGGCGTAAGGTTGGTTCACTAACGAACATCGCGGAGGCTAATGCTTTTACATCAAAATGACTGTTGGATAAATTATTTTTAATAATAACCTTCGCTCTTTGCAAAAAATCTGGGGTTTTACGCATGTTTAATTTTAGATTTTCAGAAACATTATTCTGCATCATGGTATTTTGCTTATTAAATTCCATAATTTTTTTATACTTTTTGAGATGTAATTTTTTTAACTCAATAATATAACATAATTGTTTTGAGGTTTGAGATTGCACTAGCTTATATTTTCGGTGTGTTGAATTAAAAGTGTGCGCAAGTAATAAGGAAAGCAGGATAATTTGTAGTATCACTCCGGTTTGGTAAATAATGTCTTCAATGGGGATTGCTCCAAAAACCACGATATTGATCGAGTTATAAAAGATAATGTTTACCACAATTGTTGCAAACATCAATGGGAATAGTGATAACGTAAGATAAAGACCTACTTTGTAGCCTCGAAAAAACAGATAAAGAGCGAGGACAATAGTTAATGGCGACGTTAAAATACCGGCTATATCTTGTATAACGGCAATGATTTTAGAATGAAATACTGATAGCGGTATAAATAGTAGAAATAAAATTATTATTATTTTACTGGTATTATTAAGAATTGGAATATTTTTTATCATTGGTAACATGTGTCGAAGGTATAACAGGAATGCAACATAACATAAGGAAGTAAAAACTCGGATTATAATTTCAATTGTTAGTGGGTCGTTGGTTATGGTTAAAAACTGATAATTAAAACCATCATAGTAAAAATTTAAGCCGAATTGAGAAAGTAGATAAACCAAAAAATAACCGTAGCTAGGTAAATTGGCTTTAAAATACAGTAATAGGTAAAAACAAAAAAACAAGAGTAGGGTTCCTAAAAAAAATATTCTTAGACTATATGACCATCGATCTAATATTAGAAAATTATTTAGACTAGATAACTGTATCAATACTTCATTAGGTAAAACGGTATTTTGTGTGTCGTCAAATGCTATAGATAACTCAAATTCAGCTATTTCATATTGATTTAAGTTTATAAAAAATGCAGGTAGATAAGTAGAATTAGTTTGTGTATGGCTTGAAAGTCTTCCTGATTTTCCTTGAAGCTGAAATCCCTGTATGGTTTTTCGAAATAGTTTTATCTGGTTTAAATGTTTATTATCGAGATGTAATACCCATGAGGTGTTCTCTGTTTTGTTATGCACTTTAAAAGCTAGCCGATAGGATGAGTTTTTTTTAGAGAATTTTAGTTTTTTAATTTTACTTTTAGGTGGTTTAGTTACAATTAGTGGATCATGTGAAGGGATAGTGTCGAAATAAGGAAATAAGTTATAATAATGAGTGGTATCGTTTAATTCCAATTCACCGCTCTGTGATGGTAGCGGTATATAGAATAAAATAATGCTGAGAACAGTGTTAATAAATCGATTATTAGTGTTTCTTTTTTTAATCAGCATTATAGTTTGAATAAGCCTTTCAATTAATTAAATCTATTGTTTAAGAATTAATATTACAAACGAATATTATATTTTAGCAGGTTTTTTTTGCGATGTATTTGGAGTGAGTTTATAGTTTTCATTATTTTATGAGCTTGAATACTGTAGTGAAAATTATGAAGGTGGTTCTACGACTATAAAATTATGGGTAAAACTATTATTTCAGTTTTATTTGTAATTATAAATTGGCTTGAATATCATTTTATCTTGTGAATTATGGATTTCTTATTTAAGTTTCAAAAATTTAAGTCGATATTTAATTATGCAATACTATCTAGTGTAATCTTAACCACACTATAGATAATCTTAATTTTATTGTTAGATTCATAATTGACGGTGATACCAATGTCTGAAAATGGACAAAAAATTCTTGTGGTCGATGATCAAAAAGTTAACCGTGATATTATTGGCAAGCTTATGAGCGACAGTTATCAATTAAATTTTGCTTGCTCGGGGGAAGAGTGTATTGAGTTATCGGAGTCGTGGACGCCTGATGTGATATTGATGGATGTTAATATGCCCGGGATGGGTGGTTTAGAAGCATGCAAGAAAGTTAAAGCGCTATCAAATTCGGAATCCTTATCTGTTATTTTTTTATCGAGCATGACTGAGGCAGCAGAACGTTTAGCCGGTTATGAAGCTGGAGGTGATGATTATGTTACTAAACCATTTAATCATGATGAATTAATAACTAAGGTTAAGTTGGCTTTAGATAACAAGACAAAAATAGATGGATTTAAGCAAAACTCGAATGATGCCATGAGTATGGCCATGACGGCAATGAGTCAAGCGAGTGATGTTGGCAAAATACTGCGTTTTTATCAGGATAGTTTTGTTTTAGAGTCATTAGAAGAATTAGCAACATTATTGTCTGAAACCATTACTAGTTTTGGTGTTAATATTATTTCATATTTTGATGTTAATAATGAAAATTTTTATTTTTCTAGCTCGGGTGTCGTTAAACCTCTGGAGCAATCAGCAATAGAAAATTTGCGTGATAAGGGGCGAATTTATTCGTTCTCAAAACGTACAATATTTAATTACGGGGTTGTATCAGTGTTAGTTATTGATATGCCGGTTGAAAATGAAATTAAATATGGTGAGTTAAAAGATAATATAGCTATTATTGTTGAGGGTGCAGAAGCAAGGGTGAATGCTCTTGAAGTTCAAATGGCCAAAGAGCTAAAACAAAAAGAAAATATTAAAATAATAGCAGTAACAAAGGCGTCTCTTATTGCTTTAGATGGACATCAAAAAGAGTCATTTAAAGCCCATCAAGAATTAATGTCGAGTTTTATTAGTGACGTCCAAGATTCGTTTGCGCGTTTAGGTTTGTCTGAAGAACAAGAAAATGAATTAATGGCGACGATGGATATTGTCGAATCTGAATCGAATAAATTATTTGAAAATAATAAATCATTACGCGATAAAATTGATGCCATTATGAATTCTTTAGGGTAATACCATCTCTGTTATTTTAGTTATTGTCACCAATATATCATCTTTTTGTAATATTAAAGCATTACTGTCAATCTAGCTTAGTTTAGTCGCGATCGAGCGAATATATTATGATGGATCTAATGGTTAATGAGATTGAATTTGAATTAGTTTTCAGATATCGTGTCAAATGAATCTGTACAATAAAAATAATAAATGTAACACTTTTCGATTACGTGCTAAATAAGTAACGATTTATAATTTAATATTCCAATTTCATATTTTAATATGAACAATATTTAGGCGTTTTAAATTATTTGCTTCAAATCTAACCTATTCAATATAAACGATCAGCAGGAGTTTCATATGTTTCGACGTTCATTCCTAAAAAAATCGCTATTCACCCTTGGTATTGCAATATCAGTTAGTCATATTGGTTTTGCCTCTGAAATTGATGATGAGCTCGCAATTTGTGGCCATAAGGTTGAAGATAGTTTGATTTTACGACAGCAAGCTGCAACCAATGTTTATTGGGAAAGCAGCACGGCATCGAATCCGGTCGATTGGGTGCATTTTAAAATATTAGGGTTTAATGATTTTCACGGTCAACTCGAACAACGTACGTTATTTGGTCGTCCGGTTGGTGGTGCGGCGGTGTTGGCAAGTTATTTTGATGCTGAAGAAGAGGCATCTGAAAATGGTGCGATTATAGTTCATGCCGGTGACCACGTTGGTGCTACACCTCCAATTTCTGCATTGTTACAAGACGAACCGTCTATTAGTTTTTTAAATATTTTAAGTAATGGTCATTGTGAGAAGGAAGAAGATGATGGTGTGATTCATTTTGATCCTGAGTGTAATCTTGTTGGGACATTAGGTAACCACGAGTTTGATGAAGGTGTTGCAGAAATGTTGCGTTTAATCAATGGTGGCATCCATGCCAAGGGTCCATTTTTAGATGATGAATTTGCAGGTGCTGATTTTCCTTATGTTGCTGCTAATGTTGTCTATGAAGATACCGGCAAGACTGTTTTACCACCCTATGTCATTAAAGAGGTTGACGATATTCCCGTTGCATTTATTGGTGCGGTGTTAACGTCAACGCCAACAATCGTGACTCCTGCTGGTGTTGCCGGGCTCAAGTTTTTGGATGAAGCCGAGGCGATTAATAGTTATATTCCGGAGTTAAAAGCACAAGGTGTTCGAGCAATTGTGGTTACCATTCATCAAGGCACGCGCCAGCGATTTTTTAGTGGTGTGACTGGACCGGATCCTCAAGATGTGGGTGGTGATATCGGGCCAATTATTGAATTACTCGATGATGAAATTGATATTGTTGTTGCGGGTCATTGGCATCAGTTTACGAATGCATTAATGAATAATAATAATGGGAAAACAATATTGGTCACTCAGGCATTTTCTCGTTCGACTTCTTATGCTGATATCGATGTTGCGCTTGACCCTATCAGCCATGACATTGTGATGAAGTCGGCTGAAATTGTGACTACATGGGCTGATGAAGGGCCGGGTTTAACGCCGGATCATGATGTGACTGAATTGGTTAACGAAGCTGCTATTTTTGTTGCGCCATTAGTGAATCAAGTGATTGGTACTGCGAGCATTGATATTTTACGCACGACCAATGCTGCTGGTGAATCGGCATTAGGCAATCTTATCGCCGATGCGCAACGTGTTGCAATGACATCGGATATTGGATTTATGAATTCTGGCGGTATTCGAGCTGATTTGTTGGCAGGGCAAGTGACTTGGGGGGATTTATTTAATGTTCAACCGTTTAATAATGATTTGGTGCGTATGGATCTAACCGGACAACAGGTTATTGATGTTTTAAATCAACAATGGCTTGGTCAAACTCGTGCACGAATCATGAAAACCTCGGGCATAACGTATACCTGGACTGACGGTGACGGCGATGCGGCAACTTTAGCGGATAATAGTGTTGTTGCGAGTAGCGTGTTAGTTGCTGGTTTGCCGATTGATCTTAACGCGTCATATAGCGTAACGGTAAATAGTTTTATGGCGTCGGGTGGAGGTAATTTTTCTATATTTCCACAAGGGTTAAATAGAGTTGTTGGTCCGGTTGATTTAGATGCTTTTATTAATTACATAGCATCGTTGCCGCAGCCGTTTAGTGCTGTCATTGAAGGCCGAATTATACGGAATTAAGTTGAGCATATTATATTAAATAGACAGTTATTTCCTTATGTAACTTGGGTTAATTAATCTCAAGTTTACATAAGGATAATATTAATAAATATTTAGCGTATTCATAACTGAACTTGTTTAGCCTGAACTCGCGCAACACTCCACACCTGGATAACATCGATATTCTGTTGCCGTAATAACGCGGCTAATGCTTCTATAGTGTGTCCAGTTGTGACCACATCATCAAAAATTGCCACGTGTTTATAGTGACGTTGTTGTTTAATCTGAAATGCGTTTTTAATATTTTGATAACGTTCATTGGCGTTTAAGTCTGATTGCGGTTGGGTGTTTTTGATGCGCTTGCAATAGGTTTTATCAATAGGAATTTTTAATGATTTTGATACTACTTTGGCAATTTCGAGGGATTGGTTAAATCCTCGTTGTTGTAAGCGTTTCGGGTGTAATGGTACTGGAATAATGCACTCGGGCAGCGGTGTGGCTTTTGATTGCAGGTATTGGCTAAATAACATCCCCAGTGTTTGGGCGCGGTATAGTTTATGGCGAAATTTGAGCTCGGTGATAAAGGTGTCTAGTGGGAATTGATATTTGAACGGGCTTAATAACACATCATAGCTGGGTGGTTTTTGTAAGCATTGGCCACACACTGGTGAGTTAGTACTCACTAAAGGTAGAGCGCAGCGACTACATGATTGATTTTTATAAGGTAAATCAGCTAAACACAAGCTGCAAATATCAAATTCAGGACTATTATTAATGCCCTCGCAGAGATAACAGTGCTGATCGCGCAATAATTTTCGTATGATTTTTATACTATTGTCGACTATTTTCATCCCTATTAGTTGACATCCTTTAGTGGTAGTTTATGCTTCTGCGTATTGTACACCGCAAAATGAATCAGTAATAAATCCAATATGAATAATCCAGAAACACCGCCTAAACAACAAATTGTCACCGCAAAAAAAGCACGTGGAGCTGCGGGTTTATTTAATATTGGTAATATAATTAGTATGTTACTGCCATTTCCTGTTGGTATCTTCTGGGTTGGGTTTTCTATGGTGGTATACGCCATGAATCGGCATCACCCGAATGAGAAGGTTGGTTATTATACGCAGCAAGCAGCATATCGGTTTTATGGTGTTGTTGGTTTTGTGGTGGTGGTGGCAATATTTTTTGGCACTGAATTACGTTATTGGTTGGTAACGTGGGCAATTTGTGCCGGAATTTTAATTCCGTGGTCTATTTTTGATTTAATACGGATTCGAAAAGATAATTGGCAAGATTGTTATTTTGGTGAAAATAATAACGAGCAAGATAGCCGTGAGCAACAAAAAGAGGATGTAGAATGAGCAGTGTAATAACCGAGTTGGATAACAATCAAGCTGATAAACTTCGACACGATTGGTCTTTAAATGAAATAGAGTCTTTGTTTGAAAAACCGTTTAATGATTTATTATTTGCTGCACAACAAATTCACCGGCAACATTTTAATGCCAATGAAATACAAATAAGTACTTTGCTCAGTATAAAAACGGGTAAGTGTCCTGAAGATTGTTCATATTGTCCTCAAAGCATTCGTTATGATACTGAATTAGAAGATGAGTCATTAATGTCGGTTGACGATGTATTAGCAGCAGCAAAGCAAGCTAAAGAAAATGGTGCATCACGATTTTGCATGGGTGCGGCATGGCGCAGTCCGAAAGAGCGGGATTTAACGCCAGTGATGGAAATGATTAAAGGGGTTAAAGAGCTTGGTTTACAAACCTGTTTAACGGCCGGTATGTTAACCAAGCAGCAAGCAAATAATTTAAAAGATGCCGGTCTTGAATATTACAATCATAACTTAGACACTTCGCCGGAATTTTATGGTGAAGTTATCACTACACGAACCTATGATGACCGCTTAGAAACTATTCAACATGTGCGAGATGCGCAGATGAATGTTTGTTGTGGTGGTATCTTAGGCATGGGTGAATCACGGCACGATCGTGCTGGCTTAATGCAGCAATTAGTGAATATGGAAAAGCATCCCGAGAGTGTTCCAATTAATATGTTAGTGCGGGTTGAAGGCACACCGCTGGAATCTGAAAAAGATTTGGATCCTATCGAGTTTGTACGAACAATCGCGGTGGCCAGAATTTTAATGCCAAAATCATTTGTTCGTTTATCAGCAGGACGAGAAGAAATGTCTGATGAAATGCAAGCATTGTGTTTTTTGTCTGGTGCAAATTCAATTTTTTATGGTGAAAAATTATTAACCACACCAAACCCTGCTGCTAATAGCGATAAAGTTTTGTTTGAGAAATTAGGGCTTAAAGCGATTTAGCGACAGTGAATATCTCCTGGCATGATAAAGAGCAACAATTAGCGCAGCAATTAGTTGAACGACAACAACAATCTCTGTATCGCTCTCGACGAGTGATTGACAGTGCGCAAGATGTTGTGCTTCATGTTAATGGCGCGCCAGTTTTAAATTTTTGTAGCAATGATTATTTAGGGCTAGCAAATCATCCTGAGCTTATTTCAGCTTTTAAAAAAGCCGCTGATGAATACGGTGTGGGAAGTGGTTCGGCGCATTTGGTTACTGGGCACCAAGCGGTACATCACGAACTAGAACAACAACTGGCTGAATTTGTTAATCGACCACGGGTTTTATTATTTTCTACTGGCTACATGGCCAACCTAGGCGTTGTGTCGGCATTATTAGATAAAAACGATTGTTTATTTGAAGATAAATTAAACCATGCTTCATTAATTGACGCGGGGTTATTATCAGCAGCTAAATTTAATCGTTATTTTCATAACGATGTAAACAATTTAAAAGCAAAACTTCAAATTAACACCGCAGCAAATACTAAATTAATTGTATCCGATGGTGTGTTTAGTATGGATGGTGATGTTATCGCGTTAGATAACATGATGGCACTCGCGCAACAAGAAAATGCCGTGCTGATGATCGATGATGCGCATGGGCTTGGTGTGACAGGCAAAACCGGCCGAGGCACGTTAGAGCAATTTAATGCGACAATCGATGATGTTCCTATTTTAATGGCGACACTGGGAAAAGCCTTTGGAACCTTTGGTGCTTTTATTGCCGGAAGTGATATTTTAATCGAAACATTAATTCAACAAGCTCGAAGTTATATTTATACCACGGCGCTACCACCTGCAATAGCTTGTGCGACATTGGCGAGCTTAAAATTAATAACAACCGAGCAATGGCGGCGCGAACAATTACAAGCTCGAATTAAGCAATTTAAAATGGGTGCCAAACAATTGGGATTAAACTTAATGCCTTCGGATACTGCTATTCAGCCTTTAATCATAGGTTCGAGTGAATTAGCCATGTCGATTAGCCAATCACTGGAACAACAAGGAATTTTAATTTCGGCGATTCGACCACCAACCGTGCCGGCGAATACTGCGCGGCTAAGAATAACCTTTTCAGCCAATCATACCGAGCAACACATTAATAAATTATTATCGGTGTTAGAAAATGTATTGCCGGAGTTACAGCAAAATGTTTGTTAATAGCGTTGGTGCAGGACAAGATTTAGTGTTATTGCATGGCTGGGCAATGCACGGTGGAGTGTTTGATTCGTTAGTCAAAAAACTAACACAACAATATCGCGTTCATATCATAGACCTACCCGGTTTTGGTTTTAGTCGAGATGATAATGGTGTTTATTCTCTCGATGAGGTAACGGAGTTATTAATTGCTGAATTTTACGAGCGTGAGTTAAAAGACATTATATTAATTGGTTGGTCACTTGGTGGATTAATTGCCCAAAATATTTGCATTAAAAATTCAGAACTAATATCCAAGTTAGTATTAATTAGCTCGGTTCCAAAATTTATATATGCTGATGATTGGTCTAATGGCATTGATGAATCAATATTGTCAATATTTCATGTTTCGATGCAGGAAAACTTTCGTAAAACCGTATTACGGTTTTTGTCGCTACAAGTTATTGGCGATGAATTAGCGATGTTACAATTACGGTTATTACGGCAAGAGATATTTGTCCGTGGTGAACCCAATCCTGAAGCCCTTAAAAGCGGCTTAGTGATCTTACAAGAAAGTGACTTGCGTGATAAGTTAAACGAGATTAGACAACCGTGTTTATTATTTTCAGGGACTCATGATCAAATAGTACATGTTGAGGCAATAAAAGATAGCATCACTTTATTTCAACATGCCAAATACCATGTTATTGATAAAGCATCACATGCTTTATTTTTATCTCACGAACCGCAATTTATTGATTTATTAAACGACTTTTTAAATGAAAAATAACATCACCAAAAAATCACAACCATTTGATATAAGCCAAGTTCGCCATTCATTTAATGCAGCGGTCGCCAGCTATGATGACGCTGCGGTATTACAACGTGAAATAGGTGATCGGTTAATCGATAAACTGGATTTTATTAAACTACAACCAAAAATAATTTTGGAAGTCGGTTCAGGAACGGGTTACTGCACAGCACAATTAAAAAAATGCTACCCAAGCAGCCATGTTATTGCTTTAGACATTGCCGACTTAATGTTAAACGCGACTAAAAATAAATTAAATTTTATACAAAAAATACGCAAACAAATTTCATTTACGTGTGCCGACGTTGCTTATTTACCATTTCAAGATAATAGTATTGATTTTATTTTTTCAAATTTAACTTTGCAATGGTGCCCTGATTTGGATATTGTTTTTAAAGAATTTTATCGCGTGATGAAACCCAATGGCTTGATTATGTTTAGTAGTTTCGGTCCTGATTCTTTAAAAGAATTACGCAGCGCATGGTCTGAGGTTGACAATTTTAGCCATGTTAATAATTTTGTTGATATGCACGATGTTGGTGATGCAATGTTATCAGCAAAATTAGCTGATCCGGTATTGGACATGGAAATGTTAACATTAACCTATAAAAACATTTTTGATTTAATGCGCGATTTAAAAAACGTTGGTGCGCATAATATAAACCAAAGGCGTAATCATGGTTTAACCGGTAAAGGGCAGATTGAAAAATTAAAACAGTGTTATGAACAATTTAGAACGGAAGGGGTGTTACCGTTGAGTTATGAAGTTGTTTATGGCCATGCTTGGACCGCGCCAAATAAAAATGATAATCAGCCACTCTCATCATCGGGTGATGCTCACAATGCCGTTACGATTTCATTAGATGAAATTAAATAATACACAACATAAAACCTCTAAGGGTTTTTTTATCACCGGCACCGATACCGATGTTGGTAAAACGTTTATTACTCAAAAAATATTGCAGCAATTGTCCGCGCAATCGATTTCCTGTGTTGCGATGAAACCTGTCGCCAGTGGAGCAGTAGCAACAGCCGATGGATTACGAAATGATGATGCGTTAAAACTACAACGAGCATCTAGCATTTCAGTGCCTTATGATTTAATGAATCCTTATTGTTTCGAGCCTGCAATTGCTCCGCATCTTGCTGCCCAGATGTCAGGTGTCACGATACAATCATCGGTGATATTGGATGCATTTCAGGAATTAACAAACTTGGCCGATGTTGTGATTGTCGAAGGTGTTGGTGGTTGGCAAGTTCCTCTAAACATTCAAGCTGAAAATAGTTTGTCGGTAGCACGTTTAGCCGAGTTAATTAATTTACCTATTATTCTTGTGGTTGGTTTGCGTTTAGGTTGCATTAATCATGCGTTGTTAAGCTCGGCTGCTATTAATAACAGCCAATGTTCAATTGCTGGTTGGATAGCAAATAATATTGACAACAATTTTTTGTCGGCTAACGACAGCGTTGAAACATTACAAAATCAAATAGCTAGTCCTTTACTTGCCAATGTTGCTTGGCAACATACTCATGATCTTTCATATAAAACAAATGACCTCACGATATTTGATTTAGATCAAATTCTGTTACATTCATAAACGTTTAACAAAATTTTTTTCTAAACGCAATGTTGTTTTCATTCGCGCTACTGTGTATTGTTTGCCAAATAGAATAAAAAAATAAACTTGTAAAGTTGTAATTAATAAGTATTCGTTAATATTCATTATTTCTAATGGTAATATAATTATATTAGTAATGACGAATATATTAATTAGTTATGTGGTTATTCTAACTTTTGTTTTGCCCTTGGCGTTGAGTTAAATTAATATCCTTGCCACTTAGAATGATTATTGAAAAAGTTCAATAACCAGGGTGATTGCAATTGCATAATGCGATTAAGAAGCCAATGCCGACGGTTAAGCATTACATTATCCGTCCTAATTGCTCGATGAATTGGGCTGTTACTATTCGGTTACTTGGTTTAATTGCAATAGTATTGGCTTTGATTGCAATTGGCTTTTTACTATTAGGTTTATGGTTAGTATTACCATTCTTAGGATTAGAGCTGGTTTTTATAATAACGGCATTTTATATCGTTGCACGTCAGCATAGAGCGTTTGAAACGATAGAGATAAGCCAATATAAAATTAAAATTCAGCAATATCGACCGCTAGCGATTAAGACTGGGGCGATACAAACATTTGAACTGAATACGATGTGGGCGCAAATAAAAATAAAACCAGCCCAGTATCGTAATCATGCCGATAAATTATTTATTATCTCGCATGGTGTTGCACTTGAGGTTGCGGCAGTATTGAATGAAGACGAACGAAAAAAGTTCGCGAAAGAGTTATATCATGCAGTTAATACTGATATGAATTGTATTTGATAGATTTTAAAAATAATAACCAATAATCAAAGAGGTAGACGTATGTCCATACGAAACTTAACTGCCAGGCTGTATCGCATGATAGTGGCAATCATGTTGTTTGGTCCGGCAAGTGCTTTTGCAGCTTATTCAGAATTAAATATGCCTGAAAGTGTTACCGATCTGGGGGCCGAAATTTATGATTTGCACATGATTATCTTTTGGATTGTGACCGTTGCCGGTATCGTCGTCTTTAGTGTCATGATTTATTCAATATTTAATCATAGAAAATCAAAAGGGGCTGTTGCAGAACAGTTTCATGAAAGCACCTCGGTTGAAATTGTTTGGACAATTATACCGTTGATTATTTTGGTTATTATCGCGATTCCAGCAACATCGACATTACTGAAATATGAAGATACTTCAAATTCAGATATCACGATTACGGCAACGGGTTATCAGTGGAAGTGGAAATATGATTATCAACAAGAAGATATTTCATTTTTTAGCTCATTGGCCGAAGACAGTAACACCGCACGGCAATTGGGCGCTAAAGCAGATTTGACAAAAGTTGATCATTATTTATTGAATGTTGATAATCCAATTGTTGTTCCGGTTAACAAGAAAATTCGAGTATTAACAACTTCAAATGATGTTATTCATGCTTGGTGGGTGCCTGATTTAGCCGTTAAGCGCGATGCGATTCCTGGTTTTATTAATGAAAGCTGGTTTAAAGCCAATAAAGTTGGAACGTATCGTGGCCAATGTGCTGAGCTTTGCGGTAAAGATCACGGTTTCATGCCGATTGTTGTTAAAGTTGTTGAAGAAGCTGAATACGTTGCATGGATCGATAAACAAAAAGCAGCAAGCGCTGCTGCAGCTGCCGATTCAAACAAAACATTTACGATGGCCGAGTTAATGAAAAAAGGTGAAAAAGCCTATAACACTAGCTGTTCTGGTTGCCATCAAATTAATGGTGCCGGTTTAATGCCAACTTTTCCGGCGCTGGTTGGCAGCAAAATTGCAATCGGTCCTAAGCAAGCGCATCTTGATATGGTCATGAATGGCAGTAAGAAAAACCCAATGATGGCCGCTTATGCTGCACAACTCAATGACTTGGAACTTGCTGCAATTATTACCTATGAACGTAATGCCTGGGGTAATAATACTGGCGATCTTGTTCAACCATCAGAAATTAAGGCTGCACGCTAACGCGTGGCTCGGAGGATTATAAAATGAGTACAGCAACAACGACACATGACGATCACGACCACGGAGCACCTTCTGGTATAACGCGTTGGTTATTTACAACAAACCATAAAGATATCGGAACGTTATATCTGTGGTTTTCATTCATTATGCTATTAACCGGTGGCGCTATGGCCATGGTTATTCGTGCCGAATTGATGTTCCCCGGTATGCAAGTAGTGAATCCAAACTTTTTTAATATGATGACCACCATGCATGGTCTGATTATGGTGTTTGGTGCGATTATGCCTGCAACGGTGGGTTTGGCTAACTGGTTAATTCCAATGATGATTGGTGCACCAGACATGGCATTACCGCGAATGAATAACTGGAGCTTTTGGTTATTACCAGTTGCAGCCATTATGTTAGTTAGTCCAATGTTTATGGGCGGTGATTTTTCTGCTGGACAAGGGCCTGCATTTGGTTGGACGTTCTACGAGCCACTATCCGGCCAATATGACAAACTCGCATTCTTTATTTTTGCGGTTCATATTCTTGGTTTTTCATCCATCATGGGATCAATCAATATTATTGCAACCATTTTGAATATGCGTGCACCCGGCATGACTTTAATGAAAATGCCAATGTTCTGTTGGACTTGGTTAATTACTGCATTCTTATTAATCGCCGTTATGCCTGTTCTTGCTGGCGTAGTCACCATGATGTTAACCGACAAATATTTTGGCACGAGCTTCTTTGATGCTGCAGGTGGTGGTGATCCAGTGATGTTCCAGCATGTGTTCTGGTTCTTCGGCCATCCTGAAGTGTATATTATGATATTGCCAGCATTTGGTATTGTCTCTCAAATTATTCCAACATTTGCACGTAAACCCTTGTTTGGTTATGCCTCAATGGTTTATGCAACAGCTGCGATTGCATTTTTGTCCTTTATCGTATGGGCGCATCACATGTTTACAGTGGGCATGCCGGTTGCAGGTGAACTATACTTCATGTATGCAACTGTCATGATAGCAGTACCAACGGCGGTTAAAGTTTTTAACTGGACAGCAACCATGTGGAAAGGCTCAATGACATTTGAAACACCGATGTTATGGTCTATCGCATTTGTGTTTTTATTTACCATCGGTGGATTTACCGGTCTGATGTTAGGCGTGGCTCCGGTTGATTTTCAATACCATGATACGTATTTTGTGGTTGCCCATTTTCATTACGTCTTAGTTACGGGTGCATTATTTGCGATTATAGCAGCGGTTTATTATTGGATGCCGAAATGGTGTGGTCATTACATTGATGAAAAATGGGGGAAAACGCATTTTTGGTTGTCAACCATTTCAGTTAATGTGTTGTTCTTCCCACAACATTTCTTAGGGCTAGCTGGAATGCCTCGTCGAATTCCAGATTATGCCTTACAGTTTGCAGACTGGAATTTCTGGTCTTCAATTGGTGGTTTTGCTTTTGGATTATCACAAGTATTGTTCTTGTTTATTATTATCAAGACAATTCGTGGTGGCAAGAAAGCAACAGACCAAGTGTGGGATGGGGCCGAAGGTTTGGAATGGACCATTGCATCTCCAGCACCGTACCATACATTTGTTACACCACCAGCGATTAAATAAATTGGCATTTAAAACTCCCCACCTTAATTCATTGGTGGGGTTAGAATTAGAGTGATATTAAGATGACAACAGACAAGAATAAACGGCTGCGAAATCTAACGCTGGTAGTTTTAGCATTAGTGTCGTTGAGTTTTTATTTAGGTTTTATTTATATGGTGGGCGCGAGGTAATGCATCAAAAAACCATTAGTGTATTAGGATTGGTTGTTATTGGTATGTTTGCTTTTGGCTTTGCAATGGTGCCTTTATATAACGTTATCTGTGATGCGTTTGGTTTAAATGGAAAATTTACAGAAATTGAATCGGGCGATTATGATGTTGTTGCCGCTAAGAAAAAAGTAGATGAAATAGTCAAGCAAGTTGATACCAGCAGAGATATCAAAATTGAATTTTTAGCAACAGTGAATAAAAATTTACCTTGGGATTTTTATCCTTTAAAAAAACAAGTGATATTACATCCGGGAGAAATTGGTGAAATTAAATTTTATGCTAAAAATAGAAGTAAGCAAGACATCACCGGACAAGCTGTTCCCAGTTTAGTCCCCGGTTTGGCTGTAAAATATTTTACTAAAATGGAGTGTTTTTGTTTTACCCAACAAACATTAAAAGCAGGTGAAGAAGTCGAAATGTTATTGAAGTTTGTCGTTAATCCCAAGCTTCCAAAACGGTATACGACGTTGAGTCTGGCTTATACTTTTTTTGACACCAATGTTAATGGTAAAAATCTGGCTCCAAAAAAACAGTCGAATTTAAAAAATAGCAATAAACAGCAGCAACAAAATGTTGCAAAAATAACTTTTAAATAAAAAAAGACCTACGATAATTTAGTAGCAAAAAATAGAGGGGCATCAAATGTCACAAGCACAAGGTAGTTATTATCTTCCATCACCGAGCCATTGGCCACTAACGGGGTCAATTGCATTCTTTTTTCTATTGGGTGGCTTTGCCAATGCACTAACCTCGGCCGATCCACAAACGGGGGAACTTGGTACGTTTATACCAATGTATATTGGTTTAGCGATTCTAATTTTCATGTTATTTGGTTGGTTTGGAACGGTAATTCGTGAGAGTGAAGCAGGGCAGTATAATGCCCAAGTTGATGTCTCATTTAGAATGGGCATGATGTGGTTTATCTTTTCAGAAGTCATGTTTTTTGCGGCATTCTTTGGTGCTTTATTTTATGCCCGAACTTTTTCAGTGCCATGGTTAGCCGGAGACGGAAATAACGTTGTTACACATATGGAGCTATGGAATAATTTTAAAGATGTCTGGCCACTACTTGAATCGCCACGTCATACGAATCCAGAAACCATGCTGAGTGGTATTCGTGAATTTTCTAAACCAGGAGCCATTATTGATCCGTGGCATATTCCCGCAATCAACACCTTAATTCTATTATCTTCGGGTGTAACGGTTACATTTGCACACTGGGCTTTGAAAAAAGCACAACGTCCGCAATTAATTTTTTGGTTGTTTGCAACCGTTGCACTTGGTTTCATCTTTGTATACTTGCAAATAGACGAATACGGTGAAGCTTATGAAAATGGCTTAAAATTAACGAGTGGTATTTATGGCTCTACCTTTTTTATGCTAACCGGGTTCCACGGGTTTCATGTCACAATGGGTGCGGTGATTTTAGCGGTTATCTTGTTCCGTTCTATTAAAGGGCATTTTACCGAAAAACATCATTTTGCCTTTGAAGCAGCAGCATGGTATTGGCATTTTGTGGATGTTGTATGGTTAGGATTGTTTATCTTTGTTTACATCTTGTAAATATTGAATAACTACAATAAATAATAATGTTGGTGATTAATATAAAAAACGTCGCTTAGTTAGAGCGACGTTTTTTTCTATT
>VAPL010041912.1_pt1 | contig 21553 bp, 18 predicted proteins | sample 3395061 | NCBI WGS metagenome assembly VAPL01 (sample SAMN08290444, study PRJNA428436) | hydrothermal vent metagenome | isolation source: Deep-sea hydrothermal vent chimney 2 | place: Pacific Ocean: Juan De Fuca Ridge | depth 2182 m m | reverse complement strand
TTTATATGGGGTATATTCCAGCAAGATTGCCGCGCTATCGCTCGCAATGACCAGGCTTTCTATATTCAAAGCAGGGGCTTAAAGTTAACGGGACAGCAGTGTGAATTTATATATCTTACTTGGCACCTATAATGGCGAAAAATATATTCAACAACAGATTGAAAGCATTTTAAAGCAAACGGTTCCTCATTTTAAAATATTGATTCGTGATGATGGCTCGATGGATTCATCTCCCTCTTTATTAAAGCAGATCGCCAGGAGTGAGTCGCGAGTTGAAATTATCACGGATGATAAAGGAAACCTGGGGCCAGCCTTTAATTTTGAGTTGCTGATGAAACTGGCCTACCAACGAGGGGCTGAGCACATAGCGTTTTGTGATCAAGACGATTATTGGATTGAGGATAAACTCGAATTATATCAGGATATTATTCGTTCTCATGATTGTAATACACCTCTGCTTATTCATTCTGACTTAAGTGTTGCTGATGAAGCATTAAATATTACCCATCAATCTTTTATGAAATTTCAGGGCATACAGCATACAGTTAAGGCACCGCTACGCATATTACTAGTACAAAACTTTGTAACAGGTTGTACTACGCTTATTAACCGAGCTCTGGTAGAAGAGGCGCTACCTTTCCCTCCAAATATTGTAATGCATGATTGGTGGTTGGCACTTTGTGCTGCTACTTTTGGGAAAATTGAATATGTAGCAACCCCAACCACTTTATATCGCCAACATGCTTTAAATACCATTGGAGCAAAGAGTTATATTAAAAATATAATGGGCTTATTAAATTTAAAACGAATAAGAGAAACAAAAACTCTCCGGTTTCAAAATTTTCGCGCTAGTTTTTGCCAGGCGAGAGCATTGTTGAATTTTATTCATGAAAAAAATAATGTTTTTACAAACAGTGAACATATTATAGATAACTATGTGGGGTTGTTTTTAACTGATGATAGTACAGTAAAGTCGTTGTTAAAGCTGTTTAAATGTAAGGTTAGACGACAGAAATTTTTGAGCAATATAGGCTTGTACGTGGTTGCTATCTATTCACTACGCCATAGACCGTTGCTATTAGATAATGAAAAGAAAAAAACTATACTTTAATCACTAAAGAGAATATTAATGTTCAAGTTGGCTAGATAGCGACTCTTAAATAATACCTGGTGTTGTCTGGTATTGCTTAAATATTTATGTTTAATAATATGAAAGAATATATATCACAAGATATTGCATCACTAAAACATCCGTTGCCGGTATTCATTGCTACGTTACTTTTTATTTCACCTTTACTCTACGTTGGTATATTACAAGATCCTTCAACACTACCACGGTATGCTTTCTTAGCCGTTTTCGTGGGTGTTTCCTTGTTGTTATATTGTTACCAGCTTTTTAATAAAAATGTCAAAGTTTTCTATACGCCTGTTATTTTTTTAGTCTTTACTTATCTTGCTCTTGCAGGATTTTCATCTTTGTGGGCGGTAGAGCCTGGTAATAATTTAATTTATATCGTTCAACTTATCAGCCTGATTTTTTTGTTTTTTATTGTGGTTCAAATAACATCGTTTGAGACAATAAGATTGTTTTTGTATGTTTCGCTTTTTGCAGCGGGCTTGTCCGCATTAATCGGTATATTACAAAATTTAGGATATAACTTTTTTGAATTAAAGGGGCCTCGAATGGGGGGGGCTTTTGGATATAAGAATCATGCAGCTTTATATTTGGATCTTATAATACCCGTAGGATTTATTCTTATACTTAGTTCTAATAATAAAATACTAAAATTGTTGTCATCTGTAGCCTTTTCTATTTGCGTTATCTATATCATTATGTCTCACACACGTGGTTCACATGTTGCTCTCTATGCAGTAGTGTTTTTATTTGCAGTATTACTTTGTGTTTTTTCTGATATTAGAGGATATATTTTAAAGTTCATTGTTCGAGATAAAATTCCGTTGCTTGTTATTTTAGTATCAATATTAGCTGTTTCTTTTACACCAGGAAAAACTGATGAGGTTTTAAATCGGCCTGCCTACTCTGGAGATAAAATAGATACTTCAACACGTGACAGATTAACTGCATATAAAAATGCATTTGAGCTGATTAAGGAAAAGCCACTATTAGGCAGTGGTTACGGAACTTTTTGGAAAGCATTTCGTCCTTTTAATAATCATCCATCCATTATGTTGCGGTCTGATGAAAATATTGTTATGTATCGATTGCATAGTGATCCACTGCAAATTCTTGTTGAACTTGGTGTTGTCGGAGTCCTGCTTTTTCTTGGTATTTTCTTTTGGACGTTCATTATAAGTATAAAATTGTTACGAATAGATATAACAATAATAGAGAAGCTGTTTGTAAGTGCTATGTTATTATCTTTGTCGGCATCATTAGTTCATTCATTAGTTGATTTTCCTTTTCTAAAGCCATCATCTGCAATACAAATTTGGCTGTATGTAGGCTTACTAAATGGCCTTTATGCAAAAAATAACAATAAATTTGTAACTATTTCTAGTGTTACAATTAAAATCTTAAGTATTTTTATATCGATAATATTCTTGATTGGCTCTTTTATGTATTATCGAGCCTTTTTATATGGCAGCTATTATTTGAATTTAGCTGAAGAAAGTTATAAGCAACGTTACTGTCAAAAATCTATTAATTATATAGAAAAATCTATAAGAGTTTTCCGACATGACTTTTTCACACATAAAATGCGAGTTAATTTTCATATCGCTTGTACTAAGAATAATTCAATACTTTATAAAGTATTGAATGAAGAATTACGTTGGGACGATACTAATACGATGGCGTTAAAGTGGAGAGGCTATCTTTATCTTAATGCAGGAAAATTAAATCTTGCTAATGAAGATTTTAATAGATTATCTTATTTACTGCCACATCGTCCAAGCGGTTATATTGGACGAGCATATGTTTTATTAGAATTAGGTGAACGGTATAAAGCTGAGCAGATGTTAGTTAAACTATTAGACGAGCATCCTGATAATAAGGAGATAAAAAAAGCAATAAAAAAAATAAGAGTTGATACCCCCAGAATTTCTCAGTAAGCCTTTATATTTGAAAACCCTTTTGTAATCGTGGCTGCAATTATTTTTATATCAAACATCAGCGACCAGTTCTCTATATAATAAAGATCGTGTGAAATACGGTTTTTTAAATCAGTGTCACCCCGCCAGCCATTTATTTGTGCCCAACCGGTAATACCGGCTTTGACCATATGTTTTTTCATGTAACCTGGGATTTCTTCCTTAAATTCAGTTACAAATTCAGGCCGTTCAGGTCTTGGGCCAACAATAGACATCTCACCTTTTAGCACATTAAAAAACTGCGGGATTTCATCGAGGCTTGATTTTCTTAAGAATGCACCTAATCGTGTTGCGCGGTTATCACCGATTTTAGACCAAACCGGTCCAGACACCTTTTCCGTATCAATCGGCATACTGCGAAACTTGATAATGTTAAATAATTCCCCATTCCATCCCATCCTTTCCTGGTAATAAAAAATTGGACCTTTCGAAGAGAGTCTAATTAATGCCGGAATGATAATAAACAAAGGAGAAAGAAGGACTAATAAAAATAAAGATAATATCTTGTCTTCGAATACTTTAAGTAATTTATTGGTACCTGCCATTGGGCTTTCACATAGATTAATCAGCGGGATCCCTGCGATATCGGTTATCGACTGATTGAGTAATCTTAGTTCAAATATATCCGGTACCATTCTTATGTTAACGGTACTGTGTCGTAAAATATAAAGTATTTCTTTAATGGTTTCCTGTGAGGATAGCGGCAGTGTTATCCATATCTCTTCGATAGCCTGTTGTTGCAGTAGTTTGTCTATATCTTTTATCTCACCAATTATTTTTAGTGTGCTATCTGACAGTGTTGCTGTATCTGTTTCAGTATTAATATGTCCAATAATATTAATCTCGGTGATTCTTGCTTTGTTAATTTGTTGTGCGACTGAATTAGATAGTTTTACGGCTCCAACCAGCGCCACATTTTTCTGGCTCCATTTTTGAAATCGTTTGGAATGAAAGATGCGAAGGAATATGAATTTAATACTGACTATAAAAAAGAAACCATAGGCCGCCCACATCACAAACCATATTCGTGAAAAATACTCGCCTGTTTTACTTAAATAGGCGGTAAGCGCTAATAATACGATGACCGTGCTCCACGCCATAAAGATGCGTCGAATCGGTGTTTGTTTATTGAAATGATGACTGCCGGGGTAAATACCAATCAAACGGAAAATAACAATGGTGTATAAGGCACCAAAGCCAACGGCAATGGTATAAATACGGGGTTCGACCGCAACGGGAAAGTCCCGGCTAATATAGGCTGTGACACCCGCAACAATTATAGCGAAGATATCCAGCATTTGTGCTAGCGGATGGATGAAGTTAATAGTTTTAATAAAAATTGTTTTGTCTTTCATAACGTGTTGCTATTAGACCAGAAATTTTTATTCATGCTTAATCTTTTCTTTAGGCGCAATGGTAATATTTTTTCAAATCGACCAAGCTTGTAAAAAACGTATTTAAATAATGTTCGTAATAATGCCTCTGGAATAAGTAAAGGACTTATTTGTAATAAGTATAATAGCTCAGATCTGACGAATTTCAGGCCCCGTCCGCCGGTTTCGCCAAATTCATTTAGCAGCCATTGTTTGCGAGCATGCATTACTCCTGTGTCAAAATAACGAAATGCCTCCTCTTTAATGCTGTAGTTATGTGAATGAAAAACTTGCGCATTAGACTGGTAGGCTATTTTCCAGCCTGTTATTAGTAATTTAGCGCATGTCAGCGTGTCTTCGCCTAAAATAATATTTATTGGGAAGCCTCCAGCTTCTTTTAAAGCTGTCATTTTATAGGCTGCAAAAGAATTAGAAATAAAAATAAGATTAAAACCGTATTGAGCTTTTTCATTTATACTTTTTATATACGAATAATCAGGATAGTTGAAAAATCGTCCATGAGCTTCTATTGGTTTTGCCACCTTTCTTGGGAGTTGTTTCCCATAGGCTGCACCAACAGAGCTGTCGGTGAAGCCCTTAATCAATTCAGTTAACGCATTTGAATTTGTTAGAACGGCATCTTGTGTAAGAAAAACAACAATGTCAATATTGATTCCACTAAGGAGATTGACAGCAAGCTGCCGAGTTGCACCATGGTTAAATTGGCTGCTTTTAATTTTGTGAATAGTAAATCCATTTTTTCGCGCAACTTCTTGCGTGTTATCTGATGACTCTGAGTCAATGATAAGTACGATTTTTATTGGACAAGCTTGTATTTTGATTCCATTTATACAGTCAGGCCATAGCTGCCCAGCGTTGAATGTTGGGATAACGATGGCGATATTTAGGTTGGGCTCATCCATGTTGGTTTGATTTACCCAGTTTAAATTTAGCTAAGGCTATGGATTCATGGTTTCGTTTGTAGAAAAAATTTACAAATATAATGGCTATCAGAAATATCCAGAATACATGTGCTATCCATGAGTAATATGCATATGCTCTAAATTTAAGCCGTACCCGGTTCGTCCCTTTCGGTAAAACAACACCTTGGAAAACTTTATTAATGGCTACTGTTTGAGCCGATATCCAGTCAGAGTCTATTAATACTTGAGCTTGCCAGTTAGGGTTGAATTTTTGACTAAGAATAAGTGTTGATGTGGTAGCTGGTTTTACTTTAAATTCCAGAAAATCAACTTGATCTATTAATTTATCAGGTTTGTGTCCTGGATATAATCTGGGGTTCAATATATCTGTTGTAATGATTTTCTGAGTTACTTTGTCGTGGATTACTTGAATGCTGTCACCCATGCGTGAAATTACTTTGTGCAGGCGTACACCAGATTTTCTGCCTATATACTCAATATTTTCATGTTGTAACTTTTTTGCTGATAGAAGCAGACTAATATTACTCATCCAGAACATAGTGCTGTTATAGTTTGGAGCTATCACGTCATTAAAACGTCCGTAGGTTTGCATTTCTCCGCCAAGAGTTTTGATGAGGTAATGATAACTTTTTGGCGATAAACTGTTGTAGCTATGAATCGAGGCAATGTTTAGTCCACTATTGAGGTTAGGTGGTAAAACATATGGTGTTGGTTCTGTTAGAGCAAAACGTGAATCTAAAGGTAGATTTTCCTGTATTGATTTTACAAGTGGGGATGTGGTTGCAATTCTTGTTGGGTCTTGGTGCAGCATCAACGGAGAAGAAATTGATATTAGAGTAGTAATTAGTGCCGCAATTAATAATAACGGGAGAGTTTGTTGGTGTTGCGTATAAAACAATCCGACTAGAATAAACATTGTGATTATTGCACCAATTTGTATTCTGTGGGAGTCGTATATTGCGAAGCTTATTCCTATTATGATTACGGTCAGAGTTGTTGCAGTGGCAATACTTATGATTGTTGAATGCTCGCCCAATTTTTCACGCTTTAGAAGAGTATTGGCTCCATAAGCGACAATAATTGTTAGCGGTATTAAACTACTCGCAAGCGGGAGATTACGTGATAAATTTAATCCTAAGTATTTCACTGCAAATAAATAGATAGGCTGTACAAAGGTTAATATGTATAGAATTATGATTGCTAAGAACCATCCCCATATTTTTTTAAATGAAGTAAATAAACCAATTATTGTAAAAAAAATAATAACGGGTGTGACGCTGATGCCATTAAAGGGGAAAGGGTAGTTAATTTTAACAGGGTTGCCGAGAAGTTCTGGAGTGGTTCCTAAAACAAAAAACCGAATAGCCTCAGAGAAAGAGTTTAACTTAGGTAATATTTCTGTAAAAAATGAAGGGTTTGGATTGACCCGGGCAGACGCAACATATGCGTCATATAAGTCGAAATAAATGGGTAATGCTAGAATAATACCGACGCTTAGTGCAGATAGCGTTAATATTAGAAATTGACCGAGTTCACTCTTTTTTCGATGGTATTTTATATAAGAGAGGTATACTCCATAAGCTACTAGAATATAGGCATGTAAGACTATCATTTGTGGATATCCTGTCATTAGCAAACTATAGCTACTAAATGCAAGTACACTCCAGCCAATCAAGTCAGGTTTTTTTGCCAGACGAGTAGCAGCCCATATTATTCCAGCGCTCCAACTCAAAACAGCAGTAAACATTGGGAATGTTAGCCAGTACATGAACAGAGTGGATGTGGATAGACTTATTCCTGCGATCAAGCCTGCTAAAGGGTGGAGCTCAATCTCTCTACATAAAAGTATTACAAATATTCCCGCAATAAAACTGGTGAGAAGAGATAATATAGTGATAAATTTCCAGGGACTTTTTGTGATAATGGATATTACCCAAGAGGGGAAATAGGCAGGACTAAATCCTGATATATGGTAAGCCGGACGGCCAAGCTCATTGTTGTTTGTCCATAGTGTTAGCCAACCTGAGCGCGTACTATTTAAATGGGTGGATATTTCAGGAATGAAGACGCGACTAAAATCACTAAATTTCCGGGTACTTAGATTATTATTCGGAGCTTCATTAAATGTTGCGAGTTCTGAAAGTTGAAGGTGCGGTGCAATGACATCCCCATAAAAGATATATGGTGCAGTTAAGCCTGCAAATAAAATACAATAGACTATAAAAATACCTTTGTAGTTTGATATGAATGTTTTGGGTAAGTTATACATGCGGAATAAATTGTATTCTCATACTTTAGTTAGTCTAGCAAAGATATTATTTCATTAACTACTATTTTCTGCTTTTTTTCTAAACCGCACCAAAGTGGAAGCCGTAATATTCGCTCTGACATTTCCTCTGTTATCAATAAATCACTATTATTTCTTATGAAACGACGACCTGCTGGAGAAGTGTGTAGAGGGATATAGTGAAATACACAGTTAATACCTCGTTCGTTTAGACCAAGCATTATTTTATTACGGCATTCATTATCTGGAAGTAAAATATAATACATATGAGCATTGTGTGAGCAATGCGTTGGAATAATTGCGCGCCTGATTTTTTTGTTATTTTCAAGTGATTCTAAACTAGTGTGGTATGTTTCCCAAATTCCCATGCGGCGTCGAGTAATGTTTTCAGCTTCTTGCATTTGTGCCCATAAAAATGCAGCTGTTATCTCTCCTGGTAAAAAAGAAGACCCGATATCTTGCCAAGTGTACTTGTCAACTTGTCCGCGAAAAAATTTACTACGGTTAGTTCCTTTTTCCCATATTATTTCTGCGCGTTCAATTAGTGATGAATCATTTATAAGTAGTGCTCCGCCTTCACCTGAGGTGATGTTTTTTGTTTCATGAAAACTGAAGCAGCCCATATGTCCTATGGAGCCAAGAGCTTGCCCTTTATAAGTCGACATAATTCCTTGCGCAGCATCTTCTATGACTATTAAATTATGTCGTTGAGCAATATCCATAATGGTATCCATCTCACAGGCAATACCAGCATAATGAACGGGTACAATCGCTTTTGTTTTTGATGTAATTGCAGCTTCAATTTTTGTTTCGTCAATATTTAAAGTGTCCACTCTAATATCTATAAAAACAGGTATGCCACCCCGTAAAACAAATGCATTCGCAGTTGAAACAAAAGTGTAGGAGGGCATTATAACTTCATCACCAGGGCGAATATCTGCCAGTATTGCCGTCATCTCTAATGCTGCTGTACAAGAATGCGTGAGAAATGTTGCCGTGCTTCCTGTTGAATTCTCTAACCAATTTTGGCATTTTTTTGTAAAAGAACCATTGCCGGCGAGGTGGCCATTATTATGTGCTTCAGTAATGTTTATTAGTTCTTTATTTGTCATGTAAGGTTTATTAAAAGGAATCACTACGCGCTCCTGCTTGTCATAATTATACCCGCGATAATTAAAAATAAACCGATAACTTTATACCAGGTAACAGGTTCGTGAAATAAAAAAACGGATAAAATAAAAACAAGAATAAATGCTGCACTCATGAATGGGTAAGCATAAGAAATATCAAATTTTGTCATAGCGGCCATCCAAAACAAAGACGCTATAATGGCAGCTATAAAACCACTAAGTATCCATGGCTCAAAAAGTAGCTTTATTAAGAAAATAATCTTTTCGTAGAGCCCATCAGGTAATGGAGCGATGGCATTGATTCGCCATTTAATAACTAGCTGCCCATAAACAGTGAATAATATTGTTCCCCAAATATATAGAAGCCCCATTTGAAATTTACTCGCTAATGTATTCTTGTTCAAATATCAGTAAATCCTTACTTCTATTTTTTATTTTTTTTGCAGGATTACCAGTATAGATACTCCAGGGTTCTGTGCTTTTTCTAACCAGCGACATGGCACCAACTGAAGTACCTTCTTCTAATATGACTCCCGGTAAAATTATAACACCCGCGCCAACTATCGAATGTTTCTTAATTAATATTTGTTTTTTTATTTCATGTTTGAATTTCCCTGGGATTGTAGGATTCGTCATCGATTTACCACTGTAATCGTCAGATTGAGTGAAAACCTGTACATGATAGGCAAGACCTGAAAAATCTTCTAAGGTAATACCTTTTTCTCCTCCAGCGACTAAACAGAATGCTGCAATATGTACATTTCGACCTATTTTTAATTTACCGGATAGTACACAAAAATCATCTATTCTAGAATTACTACCTATTTCTATCTCTTCAGAATTATAAATGCTAGCTTTAGTGCTAATTTGTACATTATTTCCTGTTTTCTTAAATTTCATTGCAAGGATTTCTTTTTCTGTGTAATAAGACATGATTTTCTCACTTGTCATGTGTTGTTTCTTGAATGATATACAATGGCCTATTTTTTGACTCATTAAATGTTTTTCCGATGTATAGGCCTAGTATTCCCATGTTTGCAAACAATAGGCCGGCAATAAAATAGATTGAAACCATTACACTTGTCCATCCTGCTACAGGAACAGAATACATGAAGTAGCGAAGCATTAGCCATGCTGCATACAAGCATGATGCGAAGGATAATAAAAAACCAAATTTAATTGATAGTTTTAAGGGTTTATTAGATTGAGAAACAATACTGTCGATTGCCAGAGAGATGAGTTTTCTAAAAGTATACGAACTTTTGCCATCTTTTCTTTGTGCATGTTCAACGTTAACAAGTGAGCTTTTAAATCCAACCCAATTTAAAAATAAAGGATATGTGCGATTCTGTTCGTGTAATAAGCATAACTTCTCTACAACAGTAGAAGATATAATGCTGAAGTTTGAAACAGTGCTGTCGGTTTTGCTTTCTGTTAAGTAGTTATAGAGAAAATAAAATAATTTAGAACTGAGTTTTTTGAAAAAATAGTCCTGTCGATGAATGCGTCGTCCCCTTACAATGTCAAAACCATTTTGAGCTTCATTGTATAACTTTAGTATTTCTTCAGGTTGATCTTGTAGATCGCAATCCATGACAACAACCCAGTTACCCGAAGCATAGTCCAGGCCCGCTGTAATGGCTTTATGTTGGCCAAAGTTACGCGAAAGATTAATGCCTTTTATCTTGCTGTCTTTGATAGCAAGGGCTTGTATGACATCCCATGAGTTATCAGGACTACCATCATTAATCATTATTATTTCATAATCATTCGTTATCGATGATAATGTTTCCTTTAATCTTTCCGATAAAGCTATTAAACAAGAACTGCAGTTGTAAACTGGAGTAACAACTGAAAGATGAATGTTCTTCATTACTATTACCTATAGTTATTGCAAGCTACAAAATTTCTGAATATTGGATTGTTATTTGTTTTAATTTAGAAACAGGTATTACTCGTATGATGTTGTAAAAAATATGCTTGTAAATAAAATGTTATTTTAGACTAACATATAATATATTACCTATTTTTCCTGTATATTTTATAGTCAGATCCTAATTTGTTATTTTTTGATAGTGTATAATTATTTATGATGTACTGATGAGTAACAGGATGGGTATTTTTAAATCTTAAATCTTCGCGACCATCAAGCGGCCTGTCTATGATTAAGATATGATTAACTCTTGCTTCTTTAATGCGTACTATTTCAGCTTGCTCAAATTTAGGATTACGAGGAAATAGGGCATATATCTCCCAAATGGGCGCTTTTTTATTAAATATTGCATATGCCCCTGGCCAAAAAGGTGTTACCAGGAAATCATCATTATTTATTTTTAATTTAACAAATTGACGTAAGAAATAAATATTATTAGCAGTATGTTGTGGCACTAATAACTTATCGTTAGAAATATTGATTTCAGAACATTGCTTCCTGATAGTACAAAACCAGCTAGGATGAGCTACAAGCATCACGCAGATGCTTAAAAAGAAGAAAACAATCGTTATGAGCCACATATTTTTTTTTGGTTGGCTAGAAAAATATATTATACTTCCAATAAGAGCTGGAAAGATGCCTTGAGCTAAGTGGCTTATGTCGGCTCTGGATAAAGCAAAGTGAAGATATGGTAATGATAAGAACGACGAGGCAATAAGTGCTGGCTGTACTGTTAAGGGCTGTGATTTCTGCTTAAAAGCCCATGTAATGGAAATAAAACTAAAAGCAACAATAGCAATAAAAAATAGACCAATAAGAATTTCCCGAAGTGATAAATACAACGGTTTACCTGTAAGGGTAATTGTCCACGGCCATGGTATAGGTAATGTTATATTGGTTGAGTTTACTTCGAATAAAAATAATATGCTGTTCCAGAAGGCTTCCGAAAAACCTTGTACGAAAACGAGCATAAGTAACATCGGGGAATAACCAATAATAATGCCGGCTATTGAATATCCTATTTTCTTTACAAGGAATAGCCTTTCAGTATTAGTTGCTTTTAACCAGAGGGTAATAAGCAAAAATCCAAATACACCATAGACACCATGATTGCGGCCAAAAAAAGCAATTAATCCAATAAAAATTCCGCTAATAAAAAAACGCCGATTAGATGGTTTTTCAACTAAAAAAGTTAAAGCTCCGATTAAAAAGATGGATAGAGAGATATCAAACAGTTTATGGCGTGGGTACATCCATAAAAGGAAAATGCCTATCGTTAAAAGTAAATAAAGTATGTTTATTTTTTTTTCGGTGTGAAAAATCAGAAATAAGCCTGTTATCAGGCCAAAAAATTGAAAAAGTGCAACGGATATACGTAAGGCGATGATACCATTATCGGCAAATAGACTCATGAAGCTAGCTGACCAGTAATATCTTCCTGGATCATATGACATAAAATCAAGCAGTGGTGTTTCACCAAGCATCACGCGTTGTACGCCATACCATAGGAAACCTTCATCGTTTAAATCAAATCCTATGTTTCCCTGCCATATAAAAAGTATAAATATGGATAATGCCGAAAATAAAACAAGAGCACTTTTTTGTGAAGAGTCTGTTTTAAGAGTTAAGTAGTTATTCATTTATATTTAAACCTTTCGCAACAACCAGTCCAAAGCATGTGTCGAAAGAACTCGTCTGAAAAACCCAAACAAATAAGTTGGCAAGGTCACATAGTAATGCGCCTTAGGCCGCTTTGCGGTGAGTGCTTTTAAAACTTTTTTATAAACGGCATCGGCGGGTAAAGTAAACGGCACTACCGGGCCCTCGGTTTCGAGTTTATCGGCTAATTTTGCATAACGTTCTTTATGCGGGCTCATTTTTGTATCGATATTGTTTTTAAAATAAAGCCTGGCATTGGCGCGAAAGCGGCTTTCAATCGGGCCGGGCTCGATCATCGAAATAAAGACATTGCTGCCGTGTAATTCTAATCGTAAAGTATCGTTTAAACCTTCAATCGCGTATTTGCTTGCGTTATAGGCGCCACGCATCGGCATGGCAACAATACCAAGTATCGAGCTATTTTGAATAATGCGGCCATAGCCTTGCTTGCGCATAATAGGCAAAACCAGGTTCGTAAGTTCATGCCAGCCAAAAAAATTGGATGCAAATTGTTGCTCCAATACTTCACGGCTTAAGTCTTCAACTGCGCCGGGTTGCCCATAAGCACCATTATTAAATAAGGCGTAGAGGTTGCCGCTAGTGGCATCGAGTACTTGCTTGAGTGCGGACTGAATGGTGTTGCTTTTCGTATAATCGAGCAGAAAACTTTCAAAGCCGAGTGTTTTGAGTTTTTCAACATCCTGTGTTTTGCGCGCCGTGGCAAAAACGCGGTAACCGTCTTTTTTAAGGTTTTTTGCCGTGCATAGCCCTATGCCACTTGAACAGCCTGTAATGAGAACTGATTTTTTGTCCATAATGTTTGTTCTTTCTTCCTGTTTGTAAACTTACATAATGTATGACTGAGTTTAGCGAGAAATGTAATGGGGGGATAGGCGCATTAATTGTGCAAAAATTCTAAAGTTTAAAGGGCGAAATATTTGTATCCTCTTGTTTTTATGAAGTGTTACACGCGAAAATGCTCTGAAATGGATAGTTAACTGGGCATAAAAACAGGTATAATGCGCCGCTTGCTCTCAGTTGAGTGAATTTATTTGATTTGAAGGTTGTTTTGTTATGCCAATTTATGAATATGAATGTGAGGCCTGTGGCCATACTTTAGAAGCCATTCAAAAGATGGCGGATGAACCTTTAAAAGATTGTCCTGAGTGCAAAAAGGCCGCATTAAAAAAATTAGTTTCGGCGGCCGCCTTTCGTTTAAAAGGGGGCGGTTGGTATGAAACTGACTTTAAAACGGGGAATAAGAAGAATTTAGCGGGTAAAGAATCGGCTAAATCTGAAGGTAAGACAAGCTCAGCCTCTAAAAGTGAAAGTAAGGCTAAATAATCTGAACTCGTAAATAAGAAAGATAGCGGTGATACTCCGGATCGGGGATCCGGAGCTTGTCCATTTTCAGGGCTATATTTCTTACCCTGAGATTCAGATGAAATAGTATTTTTTAGAGCAATAAATCCCCGTTTCCCGACTTTGTAGGGGAGCCCAAGCTCCTCAGTGCGGGAATGGCGGAAATAGTATGATACAGGCACAGATAGTATGCCGCCTGTATAAAATCGAATATTTTGAAATAGAACGTTTTAGTTAAGGAACATTGTTATGCGTACCCATTATTGTGGTGAAGTAAATGAATCATTAATCGATCAGAAAATCACCGTATGTGGTTGGGTGCATCGTCGCCGTGACCATGGTGGGGTTATTTTTATCGATTTGCGTGATCGTGAAGGTTTACTTCAGGTTGTTTATGACCCGGATATTGAAGACGTTTTCGCCCGTGCAGAAAGTGTTCGTAATGAATTTGTATTACGCGTTCGCGGCAAAGTCCGTCATCGCCCAGAAGGTACAAAAAACGACAATATGGCAACAGGGCAGGTAGAAATTTTAGGCCTGGATTTAGAAATTTTAAGCCACGCCGATACGCCACCCTTTCAAATTGACGATGATGATGTTTCTGAAGAACATCGCTTAAAATACCGTTATGTGGACTTACGTCGCCCACAAATGCTTAAACGCCTGCAGCTGCGCTCTAAAATTTCGAATCTTTTCCGTCGTTATTTAGAAGACGATGGCTTTTTAGACATAGAAACCCCCATGCTCACCAAGGCAACCCCAGAAGGCGCGCGTGATTATCTGGTACCGAGTCGTACACACGAAGGTAGTTTCTTTGCTTTACCACAGTCGCCACAAATCTTTAAACAGCTGTTAATGATGTCGGGTATGGACCGCTATTACCAAATCGTACGTTGTTTCCGCGATGAAGATTTACGTGCCGACCGTCAACCCGAATTTACCCAGCTTGATATCGAAACCTCGTTCCTCGATGAAGAAACGATAATGAGCAAGATGGAACAAATGATGCGTCATGTCTTTAAAGAAGGCATTGGTGTCGATTTACCGAATCCGTTCCCACGCATGACTTACGACGAAGCCATGCTACGCTATGGTTCAGACAAGCCTGATCTGCGTATCCCACTCGAACTGGTCGATTTAAAAGATGTAATGTCCACGGTTGAATTTAAAGTGTTCAGCGGCCCCGCCAAAGATCCAAAAGGTCGGGTAGCGGCCTTGCGCGTGCCGAAAGGCTGCGAGTTAAGTCGTAAAGAAATTGATAATTACACAGACTTTGTCGGCATATATGGTGCAAAAGGTTTGGCCTATGTCAAAATCAACGAAATCGCTAAAGGCCGTGAAGGCTTACAGTCGCCTATTTTAAAATTCTTACCCGATGAAGTCGTAAATGCTATTTTAGAGCGCACCAAGGCAGAAGACGGTGATTTAATCTTCTTCGGTGCCGACAAAGCAACTGTTGTAAATGAAGCTTTAGGCGCATTACGCTGTAAATTAGGCGAAGATAGAGGCTTAATTGCCGACGAATGGCAGCCAATGTGGGTGGTCGATTTCCCTATGTTTGAAGAAGATGAGGCTAATAAGCGTTGGACAGCCTTGCATCACCCGTTCACTGCACCAAAAATTGATAATATTGCCGATTTAGAAGCCAATCCCGGCACCACTTTATCTCGAGCCTACGATATGGTCTTAAACGGGACAGAATTAGGCGGCGGTTCTATTCGTATCCATCAAGCCGACCTACAGGAAACTGTTTTCAGATTACTTGGTATTAGCGATGAAGAGGCTCAGGATAAATTTGGCTTCTTGCTCGATGCACTTAAATTTGGCTGTCCTCCGCATGGTGGTATTGCCTTTGGTTTAGACCGCTTGATTATGTTGATGACCGGTGCGCATTCTATTCGCGACGTTATGGCCTTCCCAAAAACACAATCTGCAAGCTGTTTGCTAACCCAGGCACCGTCTGAAGTGAGTGCAAACCAGTTGCGTGATTTGCATATTAAATTACGTCAACCGGTTAAAGTCGAAGAGTCAACATCTGAGTAGATTTTTTTATAAGGTCACGGTATGGGCTGTGTGGTTAAACTATAATCATTCAGCCTTTTTTTCTGCCTGCTAACTATACAAATAGCCGTTTCCCTTATAATAAGGTATGCTGATTAAATTCATGTTTAAGGCAGTGATGCCGATAATAATTACAATAACTTAGGTGTGATATGGGTCTTTTAAAAATAAAACCAGCAGAGATAAATTTAAGCCAATTTGCGGTGCTTGACGCGGCAGCAGCTAAGAAATTGTTAGGCGTAACTGAAAAGGAATAACAGTGCGATCTGCTTTTTTGAAATCAGACAGGTTTATCGGCCTACTTGTTGTCCTAGTTGTTTACCTGTTTTCAGGTAGTGATTTTTTACGTCAGTTTGATAATGCGGCTTTTGATCTGGGAGTAAAATTTTCATCATCACTATTAGCCAGTCCCGACGTTGTTGTGGTTGCGATTGACGATACTTCTCTCGATGATTTAGGCGCATGGCCATGGCCTCGCGATATACTGGCGGATGTCGTCAAACGTATCTCTCAAGCACGTCCAGCCGTTATTGGTTTAGCACTTCCCTTTGATAAGAAACAAAGCTCTCCCGGTCTAGAATATATTCAGCAACTTAAAACCTTATTTACTCAGGATGGACAAGCAACCAGTCGCAGTGCTCTACGTTTGCTGAATCGTGCCGAGAATAATCTTGATACAGATAAACTTCTGGTCGATTCATTCAGAAATGCTGGCCGTATTGTCCTAGCATTACCTTATCAACTCTCTACAAAAGAACAATTAGGTCGGCCACCCTCATTAAATCGCTATTTAAAACGTTATGAACTAAAAAAAGTGGCAGGCATTCCAGAGCCGACGGGTTGGTGGGGCTCGTTATGGAAAGAAAATCCGGTTCCGCTCGCAAGTGTTATATATCCGCCAATAAAAGAATTAGCTCGCTTTGTGGGAGCGATTGGCCACCTTGATTTAGGTTTTGGTGATGTATCTACATTTCGTAGTGAGCCACTAGTATTGCAATACGGTAAACATTATTTACCTTCTTTTTCGTTGATGTTAGCAATACGCAATAGCAATAAATCAACACGCGATATTCAGGTTGATTTGTCTCAGGGTGTAAAAATGGATGGTAGCAAGGTTGCTACGGATGAACAATTACGTGTTTACCCGCGTTTTTATCAGGGCAAGGATGGTGGTGATGCTTTTAAAATTTATTCGGCTAGCGAAATTTACCATAACCGCATTATGTCAAAACACCTACGCAATAAAATTGTTATTGTTGGCATAACAACAAGGCAAAACACCAAAATTATTCCAACAGCATTAGGCCAGTCAATGGCACCAGCATTACTCACCGCGCATACAGTATCGAGTTTAGTTAATGGTGAGCAATATGGTTTTTTAAATGACACAAAATTAATTCAATTACTTTGTTATTTAACGGTAGCCCTGTATTTAATATTTTTATTACCTAAGCTTAGAATCACAACTGGGCTGGTTGTGAGTATTTTGTTGTTGATAGGCTTTATCAATGCTCATTTTATCGCAATGATAGCCAGCTCAATCTGGTTGCCTATTATGATTCCGGCTTTTGCGCTTGTGGTGGGGCATATTTTAATAGGCTTTAAACATATGTTTGAGCAAAGCTTTTCTGGCGTAAAACAGGAGCTGTCTGATGCAAATCTGTCTTTAGGTAAATCCTTCCATGAACAGGGGCAACTAGATCAAGCCTACGAAAAATATCGAAAGTGTATTAAAACGCCGGATGCTTTGCACAGTATGTATAACCTTGGTTTGGACTACGAACGGAAGCGCCAACTGAATAAAGCAACGTCTATATTTAAATATATCGAAGGCTTCGATGAAAATTACAGCGACATACAGGAACGTATTGGTCGAAATGTAGAAGCATCAGATGCACTTGTTTTTGGTGGCGGTGCGAAGAAAAATTCAAATATGAACGGCACCTTGATTCTAAGCAGCCCCGGTATACAAAAGCCCACGATTGGCCGATATAGTATCGATGAAGAAATTGGTCGCGGTGCCATGGGCATGGTCTATCTGGGGCATGACCCCAAAATAGGTCGTACCGTAGCAATTAAAACTATGATGCTTTCACAGGAATTTGAGGGCGATAAACTTGAAGATGTAAAACGCCGCTTCTTCCGCGAAGCGGAAACGGCTGGGCGTTTAGATCACCCGAATATTGTTACAATTTATGATGTAGGTGAAGATCAGGACCTATCTTATATCGCAATGGACTATATTAAAGGTAAGCCATTAAGTGATTATTGCAAATCTGATAACTTACTCCATGCAGAAGAAGTATTTGATGTCATTGCCAAGGTAACTTCTGGGCTGGACTATGCAATGAGTAATAATGTTGTACATCGTGATATTAAACCGGCAAATATTATTTACGATAGAGAAACACGTGCCGTAAAGATTACAGATTTTGGGGTTGCATGCCTAACCGATGTCAGCAAAACAAAAACCGGTACTATTTTGGGTAGTCCATCCTATATGTCTCCTGAGCAACTTGCCGGTAAAAAAGTCGATGGGCGTTCAGATTTGTTTTCTTTAGGTATCACCTTTTACCAACTATTAACCGGTGAGTTGCCTTTTATTGGTGAATCCATGGCAAGCTTGATGTATAAAATTGCAAACGAGAAACACCCAGATATTCGTATGTTTCGTCCAGATTTACCGGCCTGCACAAGCACCATTATGAACAAAGCTTTACATAAAGATTTAGAAAAACGCTTTCAAACAGGCGAACGAATGGCGAATGCTTTAGAGCGTTGTCAGGAAAGAATTGGTAAAAAACGAGGTAGTATAAAAGCGTGAGTGAAAAGGTCATAAAAATAGATGCTTTTGGACTAACCGATGTTGGTCAAGTGCGAGAACATAATGAAGATAGTATCGATTGGGATACTGAGCGTGGTATGTTTATACTTGCTGACGGTATGGGTGGACATAATGCCGGTGAGGTTGCCAGTGCATTAGCGATTGAAAGCATTAAACATGCGTTGTATGACGTTTTAACACCAGAAATAATCAGCTCTGAGATTGTTGATTATAATGATGCGCTTTACGAAGCCATAACCTATGCTAATACCGAAATTTTTGAGCAAGCTCTGGAAAATACAGAATATGCGGGTATGGGCACAACCCTGGTGATGTGTTTAATACAGAATAACAATGTTCTGATTGCCAATGTGGGCGACTCGCGTATGTATGTTAATAATGATAATACGATTAAACAGCTGACAACGGATCATTCTCTCGTTCAGGAAATGGTGGACAATGGTTATTTATCAGAAGAAGAAGCTTACTCGGCAGTTAGTCGAAACCTGATTACGCGCGCATTAGGCATTAGTGAGGAAGTTGATGTCGACCTGATTGAGCATGAGATTCAACGTGGCGATGTTTTCCTGCTATGCTCAGATGGATTATCCGATCTTGTGTTAGACGAAGAAATTTCGGCTATTCTTAAAGAAAATATTGGTGATTTAAATGAGGCTGCCAGATTGTTAGTCGCCGCAGCCAATGCCAAAGGTGGCAAAGATAATATATCGGTTATTTTAATGACAATGCGAACGGCTTTTTCAGATGATAATGGTTATGAAAATTCTATTTCTTAATATCGTTTAAGGGCTGTATAAAAACACATTTTATTTAGACTGGACAAAATAATGCCTAAATTAATATTAACTCACGACGGCGCAGTGATAAAAGAATTTCCTCTTGATGAAGAACGTATCACAATTGGTCGAAAGCCATCCAATGGCATACATATTGACGATCCTACTGTGAGTGGTGAACATGCTGCCATCTTAATGCTTCAACATGCTTATGTAGAAGATCTTAATAGCACCAATGGTACAAGTTTGAATGGTAAGGCTGTTACTAAACGGCAATTGACGCATGGTGATGTGATTAAAATAGGTCGGCATGAATTCAAGTTTGTTGACGATACGGTGAATCAATTTGAACGCACGGTCATGATTGCGCCACAGGGGGCTAAAAAAGAGACTCTTGAAATACCCAAAAAATACCAGGTTTCAATTTTATCCGGGCCTAAAGCCGGTGAAGTCATTGCATTGAGCAAACCTTATACCACACTTGGTTCACCGGGTGGTCAGGTTGCAGTTATTGCCAAACGTGGCAGTAAATTTTATTTAATGCCAATGAGTGGTACAACCAATGCCAAGCCGCCGGTGCTTAATAATATGGCGATTGGCGTGAAAAGTGAGTTATTAACCACGGGTGATGTTATCGAAGTTTCTGGCACCCGGCTTGAGTTTCAGGAGAAGCTCTAGCTGAATAGCTTATAATATTGGATAGCTATTTAAGTGTGAGTCTGGTAACAGCACTTAAATATTAAGGTGTAAATTAGTTGGCTAAATTAATTCTTAAACTTGATGGTATCAATATACGGTCGTACATCCTCGATAAAGCTGCAACCACCATTGGCCGGAATGCCGATAATGACGTGCATTTTGATGATTATGCAATCAGCGGTTTACATACTGTCATTGTTTCCGAAAAAAATCCTTATCTGGACGATACTCAGGATTTCTACGCACAGGACATGGAGTCGACCAATGGAACCTTTGTTAATAATGAGCGAGTCGAACGTTATCTATTAAAGCATGGTGATATTGTGAAACTCGGTAGCCATGAGCTCACCTTTGATTCAGGCCAAAACCCCGCACTGGAAAGAACTGCCATTTACCTGCCAGACGAAGACGAATAAACTCTGCAAAAAAGATTATTCTAAAGAGATTGTAAGCGATATTTACATATTCCAGCTTCCTGTCCTCGCTGTGGCGAAATTTACGTATTTTTTTCGAAGCTTAAATGTCGTAATTTACCCAAATTCCTCTGTTTTAACCTGCGCAAAACCACCAGTGATGGTAAAATCCTTCAAAATAAAGCATTAAGAATCAATTTTGGAGCGGAGCATGGCGGGTCATAGTAAGTGGGCGAATATACAACATCGAAAAAAAGCCCAGGACAACAAACGTGGCAAATTATTTACTAAATTAATCCGAGAAATTGTTGTTGCAGCAAAAATGGGTGGCGGAGACCCCGATGCTAATCCACGATTACGTGCCGCAGTCGATAAAGGCCTAAGTGGTAACATGACCCGTGATACCATCGACCGGGCAGTAAAACGCGGTGCAGGTGCCGATGCTGCCGAAAATTATGATGAAGTCCGCTATGAAGGCTATGGGCCGAATGGCGTTGCGGTATTAGTTGAATGTTTAACCGACAACATTAATCGTACCGTATCAGAAGTGCGCCATGCTTTTACCAAATCGGGTGGCAATTTAGGTACCGATGGTTCGGTGGCTTACCTTTTTACCAAACAAGGTGTTTTAAGTTACTCAGCCGAAAGTGATGAAGAAAAAATTATGGAGGCGGCTTTAGAAGCGGGTGCTGAAGACGTTGTAAGCAATGATGATGGCAGTATTGATGTTACAACCACATGGGAAGATTTTATGGTGGTTAAAAAGGCGATGGACGATGCTTCTTTAGAACCTGAGCATGCAGAAGTAACCATGACCGCCTCGACCAGTGTTGATCTGGAGGTTGATGACGCACAAAAAGTCATGCGATTGATTGATGTATTAGAAGATTTAGATGATGTACAAAATGTTTATACCAATGCCGATTTTACTGAAGAAGTGATGTTGGCATTAGCGGAGTT
>VAPL010124783.1_pt1 | contig 21558 bp, 17 predicted proteins | sample 3395061 | NCBI WGS metagenome assembly VAPL01 (sample SAMN08290444, study PRJNA428436) | hydrothermal vent metagenome | isolation source: Deep-sea hydrothermal vent chimney 2 | place: Pacific Ocean: Juan De Fuca Ridge | depth 2182 m m | reverse complement strand
GTGTCCTTTTTCGTTTCCTGTTTCATATTCCCGTGATAAAGTTTTGCGTGGTAAAAATAACAAATTATCTTTAAATGGTTTAAATAGAAATTATATTTTTTTTCTTTTTTGCTGAGCGAATGTGCTACGGCATGTAGAAATCTGCTTTTGGTTGTTGTTATCCGGTTTGTCAGAATATTTATTAATGCTTTTTTTGGGTGGCCTCGGCTCCCACGCTCTGCTTTGAGTATCCACGCTCAAAGTCTGAGCCAGGCAAACCTCACCAGGCTGTTCGCTTACATCTTTGTTTCGGAAAGCCGTGTCCCGTCTTGCCTGAGGCAAAATCGCTGCCATCCTTACCGCAACTGAATGATGAGAAAGAACGATGAATGACTGACGTTTGGAAAATCGGTTTTTCTAAAAAGTTCGTACTACTTTTATAACCTGACCTGTCTTGGACAGGGTCGCCATAAGTTTTTTCAAAATGGCTGCATTTGTAACGAAGATTTTAATGCTGATAAAGACAAGTCCTTCATGTGAATGCATGTTGATGGCATTCATATCCATCTTAAATTTTATGGAGACTAACTCCGTAACCATGTTTAAGAGTCCGGGTTTGTCCTTGGCCGTAATCTGTAAACTGGCAAGGTAAGTTTTTCCTTCCACTGGTTTCCATTTTGTTTTCAGTATGTTACGGCCATAAACCGACATGAGTTGGATAGCTTTTTCACAATCGGTTCTGTGCACTTCGGTGTTGCCACCCGGAAGCTCCAAAATGATGACATTATCACCGGGAACAGGATGACAGCATTCGGGAATGACATACTCTTTTTGGTTTCCGGCAATAGCTGACGGTGAAACCTCGGTCGGGTTACCGGTTTCGGGTAGCGAGGGCTTTGTCTGTTTGCCGATGAAGGGAATGCGTAAACTTCTTTTCAGCCATCCGGCGCGATCTTCATTAGGCAGGAGAATACGTTTGAACTCTTCCTCTCCAATTTTGCCGGTAGCCAGAAAATAATAAAAGTCAATGGGACTGCCTACCTGAGAATCTTTCATCACCTTTTGAACACTCTGCCCGTTGTATTCAATTTTGAATTGCGAGAAAAGCTCATTTAGTTTCTTTTCTCCCGCGTCCCTGTATTTTTTTCGTTCATTTTTCAGTGCAGTTTTTATCTTTGTTTTGGCTCTGGCCGTAACCACTATTTTAAACCAATCCTCCTGTGGTTCCATTATTTTTGAAGTAATGACCTCAACCTGGTCTCCGCTTCTTAATTTGTAATCGATAGTAACCACACGCCGGTTTACGTTCGCCCCTATCGCTTTGTTTCCCAAGTCGCTATGTATCGAATAGGCAAAATCCAGGACGGTTGCTGCTTTAGGAAGTGTTATCATATCACCCTTTGGCGTAAATACATATATCTCGTCAGAAAAGAGATTTTGCTTAAAGTCATCGATAAAACTGATTGATTCCTCATCGTCATCATTTTCCATCAGCAGCTCGCGGGTTTTATTTAACCACACATCCAGACTGCCGGGGGAGGAAGATCTTGTTTTGTACTTCAGGTAGGCGGCATATCCTTTTTGGGCAATTTCCTGCATACGCTTGCTGCGGATATGCACGGCCACCCATCGGCCCTGTGGCCCCATCACCGTGGTGTGAATGGCTTCATAACCGTTCGCTTTTGGCGTACTCATCCAGTCCAGCAGCCTTTTGTTGTTGGGCTTGTATATCTCCGACAAGGCTGAATAAATGGCCCAGCATTCCAGGCTTTCATTTTGGGTTTCGGTGTCCACAATGATATCCAGACTAAACGAGTTGTATATCTGCTCGAAAGGTAATTCCAGCCGACGCATCTTTTGCCATACCGAGTAGGTTGTTTTTTCGTTTATCAGCAGCTGGAATTTCAACTTTTTGCGCTTTAGCGAAGTACGGATTGGAATCATGAACTTATTCAGGTATGCATTCCGGTCTGACCGGCTCAGCTCAATTTCACGTCTGATATCCTCATAAAGTTCGGGCTGGGAATATTTGAATGAGAGTTCCTCAAGTTCACTCTTAATAGAAAAAAACCCCAGACGGTAAGCCAATGGGGCATAAATATAAAGTGTTTCCGAAGCAATACGGAGTTGTTTGTCGTGTGACATCACATTCATCGTGCGCATGTTGTGCAGGCGGTCGGCCAGTTTCACAAGTATCACACGCATATCATCTGACAGGGTGAAAATGATTTTCTTTAAGGTGGCTGACTGGGCAGTTGAATTGTTGTCGGAGATTTCATCAATTTTGGTAAGTCCGTCGATGATACGGGAAACTTTGGGGCCAAACATCTTTTCCACATCCTCCAGCGTGAGGTCGGTATCTTCCACTGTATCGTGCAGCAAAGCTGAAATAATAGAGGTACGTCCCAGCCCCATTTCACCAGCTGCAATTGTAGCCACAGCAAGAGGATGCAGGATAAAAGGTTCCCCCGACTTCCGGCGCATATCTTTGTGTGCATCGGCTGCCATACGGAAAGCTTTGCGCACATCCCACAAATCCCTGGTCTCCTTACGGGTAGTCCAGGCCTCTATCAGATGCCGGTACTGGCGCAGAATCTCCTGCCTCTCTTCTTCTGAAGTCAATTTCTTCATTTATCAATTTCAAAACGGAATCAACAAAATTAATGTTTTTTTATGATGCCTTTGCCGTTGGTAGATTTTGCAGGCGAAATATTTCGACAGTTATCATTTGGTATTGTTATAAGTTTTTGATTTTCATTTGTTACGGGGAAAAGTCTATTCTTAGATAATATTTGTAGTTTTGAGAACCATTCGTGAAAGCTATGAAACGGTATTTTTTAATCATTATTTTTTTATTCACCATTGTTCAGGTTGGCTGGGCTACGCATCAGCGGGCTGCTGAGATTACTTACCGGCACATCGAAGGGCTCACTTATGAATTTACCATTACTATGTACACCCGAACCTCCAGCCCGGCTGATAATGAACGAACTACCATGCCGATATTTTGGGGCGATGGCAGTTCGGAGAAAATACCCCGTATTGATTTCTATCCGCTTGGCAACGACATTTCTTACAACCGTTACGTGGGTCGTCATACTTATGCCGGTCCGAGTGCTTACACCATAACCGTGGAAGATCCTAACCGCAACAACGGCGTGGTGAATATTCCCAACTCCGTAAATGTGCCCATGTTTGTTGATAGCTATCTCCTTATCAATCCTTTTCTTGGATACAATAACTCGGTACAGCTACTCAATCCTCCCATCGATGCCGGTTGTGTAGGTCAGCCTTTTTATCATAATCCGGGTGCTTACGATCCGGATGGCGACAGCCTGTCGTATAAACTTGTGGTTTGTAAAGGTGCCGGTGGGAGAGATATTCCCGGCTACACTTTCCCCAAGGCCTCACAATATTTTCGTATCGATTCGCTTACAGGCGAAATGCAATGGGTCAATCCCGTATTGCAGGGTGAGTACAACGTGGCTTTTTTGACAGAAGAGTGGCGCAGGGGTGTCTTGATAGGTTATGTACGCCGCGATATGCAAATTACCATTGTCAGCTGCAGCCATAAGCCGCCGGTTATAATTACCGCCGGGGATACTTGTGTGGTAGCAGGCGATAGTTTGCATTTTAAGACAATAGCTTACGACCCGGAAGGAACCAATGTGACGTTAACAGCTTTTGGCGGGCCCTTTGAACAAGCAGTAAGCCCGGCAACCATAAACCCCAATCCTGCCGAAGGAAAAGATACGGTTTCTACTATTTTTTCCTGGCAAACACAGTGTGACCATGTGCGATACAGCCCTTATTCGGTGGGTTTTAAAGCCAAGGATAGCGGCTTTCCGGTGAGCCTGGCAAGCTTTAAGACAGTAAAAATCAAGGTAATAGCTCCTGCTCCAAAAAATCTGAAAGCCAGCGCGTTTGGGAACGGTATTGACCTGACCTGGGATACTGCCGGCTGTAAAAATGCCATTGGCTATAAAATATACCGCAAAAGCGACAGTACATTTTGGCAACATGGCCATTGCGAAACGGGTGTCCCGGCTTATACCGGATTTAAATTAATTGGCACGACAAACAGCATAAACAAACGCACTTTTCGCGACGACAACGGGGGAAACGGCTTGTCGCAAGGGGTGCGTTATTGTTACAGAGTAACGGCTATTTTTGCCGATAAATCCGAAAGCTATGCTTCTGACCAGGCATGTGCTTCACTGAAGCGTGATGTTCCCATCATAACCCATGTGAGTAACGATTTTGCTGATCTTTCCAAAGGACAGGTTTATGTGGACTGGTCAAAACCGATTGAGCTGGACAAAACCCAGTTTCCCGGTCCGTACAACTATCTTTTGTACCGTGGCGACAAAGCATCAGGTGGAAAAATGCAACTGGTGAAAACCTTTTCCGGTCTTAATGATACTATATTCACAGATGCCGCTGTGAACCTGAACACAGAGGGGGCTGCCGTAGTTTATCGTGTTGATTTGGAAAGTGAAACCGCAGGTGCTGTGGGAAGCTCCCAGGAGGCTTCCTCGCTTTTTCTGCAAATAAGAGCTTCAGACAAAAGACTGACCCTCAGCTGGCACCCCAAAGTTCCATGGGCCAACGACCGGTATGTTATTTTCCGGAAAACGGAAGGAAGCCAACGTTTTGATTCGTTAACGACAGTAAAAGTTCCTGTTTATGTGGACAAAAACCTGAACAACACACTGCAATATTGCTACTACATAAAGTCTATCGGACACTATTCCCTTCCCGGACTGGTGGATCCGATTGTAAACTACTCGCAGATTGCCTGTGCTATTCCTAAAGATGTGATTGCCCCGTGTCCGCCTGAAAATGCGGTTGTTACCAATTGTGATAAAGTGGAAAACACCCTGAAGATATGGATGCTACCCAAAGACAGTTGCTATTATGATCTGGCGAAATACCGGATTTATTATGCCTCTCCCGGCGGGCAATTCTCGTTGCTGGATTCAGTGAACGGAAACCATGCCGACACGGTTTACTACCGGCACAGCGGTTTGGAAAATGTGGTGGGATGTTATGCCGTAGAAGCAGTGGATACCGTTGGCAATGTGAGCAACATGAGCCAGAAAATATGCGTAAATTACGATGTTTGTCCCCGGTACGCACTGCCTAATGTATTCACCCCCAATGGTGATGGTGTGAACGATAAGTTTGTGCCCTTGAATTCTCTGAACAACAACCCCAAAGCAACAGTGGATCATGTGGATATGGTTATTTTTAACCGATGGGGAAAGGAGGTTTTTCACACAAAAGATCCCATGATAAACTGGGATGGGCGGGATATCAAAACCAAAGCAGAGAGTCCTGCCGGCGTCTATTTCTATACCTGTGAGGTTTACTTTATCTCCACCGATGGATTAAAAAAATATCGTTTGCAGGGTTCGGTTACCATCATCCGGTAAAAACTGCTGCCGATTGTAACATTGTCCCTGTTTTATCCGTCTCACTGGAAAACACCAGAAAAATTTTATTATGAGAAAAGTTACATCCACATCATTTCTGCTTATTGCCATTATGCTTTTTACAGCAGGATCGGCTTTCAGTCAGCGAAATTCAAGGTACATCAAAGGTAATGGCCGCATTGTGAAGAGTATGGAGACTGTTCCTGCTTTTAATCAGATTCGGGCCGAAGCGGCCGACAACATCATCATTTTAACAAAAGGAAGTGCTCCATACAGTGTGGTCATCCAAACGGATGAGAATATCTTAAATGCCATTCATGTTTCCGTTAAAAACAAGGTCTTGGACTTCTCTTACAATGATATTAGCCCTACAAAACTGAAGTTTTATGTTACGGTTCCTACGCTTGCGGTAGTACATGCCTCAGGAGCATCGGTAGTGAAAAGCGCTGATACGCTGGCCGGTCAAATGTTTAAAGTTATCGCCAGTGGTGCTACCAATGTAAACCTGATACTGAACTTTCGAGAGGTTATAGCACATGCTTCCGGAGCAGCAGACCTGTATCTTACAGGGCAGACAAAGAAGTTTATTGCGGTAGCCAGTGGTGCAGCTGATATTAAAACCAATCATTTGGTTGCCGATTCAGTTTTTGCAAAGGCTTCCGGCGCTTCCGATATTCGTGTAAATGCTCAAAAGTTTTTAAGTAAAGATGTCTCTACAGCAGCCAGTGTGAAACTGGTGAATGCTTCACGAAAAACTATACAGGTACAGAAGCCGGGCGAGCACACCCGTGTGGTGGTTTACAGCAATCCGGTCAGCGCATATAACTGGAATGACACTACACGCGTCAATGTTGGCTCCATCCATGTGGAAGTGATAGATGGTGATACAACTAAGGTAACCCTTGGCAGCCATACGCTGATAGTAGATGACAACGGTAATGTGAAATGGAAACGCACAAAACCGGTGAAGTTTAACGGTCACTGGGCAGGTGTTGACTTAGGAATAAACGGTTACTTCACCCCCGGTTTAAATACTGATTACGGGAAAGCTTATGATTTCCTGAATCAGCGATATGAAAAATCCATTAATGTAAATGTGAATCTCTTTGAGCAGGATATTGCTTTTAACAAAGCCAAAACTATTGGCCTGGTTACCGGTGTGGGGTTTAGTTTCAACAATTATCGTTTTTCCAACCCGACTTTCCTGTCACCTGACAGTAATGAACTGAGTGGCTTTTATATGCGTAATGTTAGTGTCCGGAAAAGCAAACTCACCCTGTTTTATTTAACGGTTCCTGTTATTTTTGAGTTTCAAACGAACAATCCCAGGCGCAGCCACAGGTTTTTTGTCGGTGTCGGGATGTTGATTAATGCCCGGCTTCGCTCACACACCAAAATCTATTTTAACGAACCTAACAAGCAGTATTATCTTGAAAACCCTGCAGACGGTACGTTGTTGCCCGATTATTACACAACGCCCAATCGCACTAACCGGAACATTGTGAAAAGTGTGAATAGTTTCAACCTTCAGCCGTTTCGTTTTGATGCCACCCTTCGCATGGGCTACGGGATTGTCTCATTGTATGCGACTTACGCTCTGAACCAGATGTTTTTGAAAGGGCAGGGGCCTGCCTTAAACCAGTGGTCAGCCGGTATCAGTATTTCCGGTTGGTAAAATCCATTTTTAAACAGTTTTATTCAAGCCTCCTTCATGGGGGCTTTTTTTTTACACTGTCGGGTGGTATCGGACATCTCTCCAGCCATCTCCGGTCTCCCATCACACAAAAAAATATCTCCGGCAAAAAATGCCTGATTTTTTTTAACTTTGCCAGGCAAAATCAGGAAACTAAAAACTTTATTATATTATGTCCGGACACAGTAAATGGTCAACCATAAAAAGGAAAAAAGGGGCGTTGGATGCCAAACGTTCCAAGATTTTTTCGAAACTCATTAAAGAAATTACCGTGGCGGTAAAAGAGGGTGGAGCCGACCCGGATGGAAACCCGCGTTTGCGTATGGCTATTGCCAATGCCAAAGGCCAGAGCATGCCAAAAGACAACATCGAAAGAGCCATCAGCAAGGGTAAAGACAAAGACGGCGCAAGTTTTTCGGAGGTTATTTATGAAGGCTATCTTTCCCACGGAATTGCCGTTTACCTGGAGTGTACGACCGATAACCTCCAAAGAACGGTTTCTAACATCCGTGCTGTTTTTAATAAATTCAGTGGCAGCCTTGGCACCAACGGCTCTTTGAGTTATTTGTTTGACCACAAAGGTGTTTTCGTTATTCCCAAAGGCGATTTGGATTTGGATGAGTTTGAAATGGAATTGATTGATGCCGGCGCAGAGGATATTGAACTGGATGAGGAAGGCTTTTTTAATGTTACCACTTCTATGGAGGACTTTGGCACTATGATGAAAAAACTTGAAGATTTGGGTATTGAGCCCGAAACTGCTGAGTTACAGCGTATTCCAAACGACGCCAAGACGTTGCCTTTAGAAGATGCGTTGAAAATTATGAGAGTTATTGACCTGTTTGAAGATGACGATGATGTACAAAAGGTTTTTCATAATTTGGAGATGACCGACGAAATGATGGAAAATATATAATACCTGCTTTAAGATAAACGCCACTTAACCAATTCGTATGTGTCGGCAGCAATCATGAGCTCTTCTTCGGTAGGAACCACCATCACTTTTACTTTTGAGTTTTTGGTGGAGAGGATTACTTCCTGTCCACGTTTGTCCATCATCTTTTCATCCAGCTCGATGCCAAGGAACTCCATGCCGGAAAGAATTTTTCTCCGGATTTCCGTGTCGTTTTCACCAATTCCGCCCGTAAAAATGAGCACATCCACACCCCCCAACGCCGCAGCATACGAACCGATATATTTTTTCACCCGATAGGCAAACATTTCCAGTGAAATTTTAGCACGTTCGTTTCCTTTAGCAGCAGCCTCTTCAATATTGCGCATATCGGACGAAACACCTGATATGCCAATCATCCCCGAGAATTTGTTCAGCAAGGTGCGTGTATAACCAATGGATGTTTTCTCTTTTTCGGCAATAAACAACAATGCACCGGGGTCAAGGTCACCCGTACGTGTTCCCATAATCAGCCCCTCGGTTGGTGTCATTCCCATGGACGTATCGTACGATTTTCCATCTTTTATAGCATCTACCGATGCCCCGTTGCCGAGATGACAACTGATAATTTTCTGCTTTTCATAATCTACATCCAATATTTCACAGGCTCTGTGCGAAACATAATTGTGGCTGGTACCGTGAAAACCATAACGCCTTATTTTGTACTTTTCATAAAGAACATAAGGAATACCGTAGAGAAAAACATGTGGCGGCATGGTTTGGTGAAAAGCCGTGTCGAAAACACCTACCTGGGGTACTTGCGGCAGCAATTGTTGCATGGCATAAATTCCTTTCAGGTTGGGTGGGTTGTGCAGGGGAGCCAACTCTGAAGAGCGTTCCAGCGCGCCAATCACTTCGTCGGTAATCAGGACACTGCCACTGAATTCTTCGGCACCGTGTACAACGCGATGTCCGATAGCGGTAATTTCCTCCATATTTTTAAGGCTTCCGTATTTTTTGCTGATCAAAATACCGAGCAGGTACTCAATTCCCTGCTGGTGATCCAGTATTTCACCTTCTATTATTTTCACCGGATCATTATCACGGTTGTGTTTAATAACGCTTCCCCGAAGACCGATTTTTTCGACTACTCCTTTTGCCAGGACTTCTTTGGCAGGCATGTTAACCAGCTCATATTTTATGGATGAGCTACCACAATTCAATACAATAATTTTCATTTTCTTCCTGTTTTCACTTATTTAATAATGGCGCACGAAACAGTGTTTCCCACAGGCTTTTCACCTTCATAATTGTAAAATCCTTTTTTGGTCTGGAGACCGAGATAATTGGCTCTGACAAGCCGTTTAATAACAGGCGAGGCCTTATATTTTTTGTCCCCATACTCCTGATACAGGTTGTCCATATATTTTAGGATTTTGTCCAGGCCGATTTTGTCAGCAATCTCAAATGGCCCGTAAATATATCCGGTAGTCTCTTTCATGGTCTCATCAATATCGGAAATGGAGGCAACTCCTTCCATGAGTATCTCGCAGGCTTCGTTGATGAGTGGTATCAGGATTCGAGTTGAGATATTTCCGGGGGATTCGTTGATAAGAATAGCTCTTTTGTTGATCATTCTTAAAAACCGGCTTATTTTATCATAGGTTTCATCCGATGTCTGGCGTCCTTTCACAACTTCCACAATATTGGTTTTGTCGATGGGTTCGATGAAATGTATCCCAATGGCTCTCTCCGGATTTTTTAATACCACGGCGAGGTCAGAGATGATTAATGTGGAGAGGTCGGAGGAGATAATGGCTTCTTTGCTTACAACACTTTCCACTTTTTGAAACAGCTCTTTCCGCAGGCTTAGCAAAGTCCCTTTTTGCCGTGAGCTGATGGTCTCGATGATTAAATCACAGTCTTTCAGGTCGTTATAATTGGTTGTCCCGGTGATGTGGGACATAATCAATTTTTTCTCTGAGGAGGTTATGCCCCATTGGGCAATCACTCTATCCAGTTGTTCTTCAATGTCGTGATAGATTTCTTTCAGGCGTTCTTCTGTTAAATCCAAAAAAATCACATCCATACCATACTGTGCCACGATACGTGTAATAACCTGTCCTACAGAGCCGCAGCCCATAATGCCAACAGTTTGGATATTTCCTTTGGGTTTAAGCCGTCCGCCGAGACTAAATTGAACTAATTCGCTCATTTTTATAATTTTAATGGTTTTCTATGTACGTTATTTGTCGCTGTACAGACCGTTGGCCTGGTTAGCGGTAATGGCAATCATGTTGATAATGTCGTCAACGGAGCAGCCTCGCGAAAGGTCGTTGATGGGTGCTGCGAGACCTTGCAAAACCGGGCCTACAGCTTTAGCTCCGGCCAGCCGTTGCACCAGCTTATAAGCAATGTTTCCCGATTCCAGTGAGGGAAATACTAATACATTGGCCTTTCCTGCAATAGATGACCCGGGTGCTTTTTTTTGTCCGATAGCTTCCACAATGGCAGCATCTGCCTGCAATTCTCCATCAATTTGCAGGGAAGGATTCATCTCTTTGGCTATTTTTACGGCTTCCACAACTTTGTCCACTTTTTCATGCCTGGCACTACCTTTGGTAGAGAAACTCAGCATGGCAACCCGCGGTTCGATACCAGCAATATTTTTGGCTGTTTTGGCTGATTCCACAGCAATTTCTGCCAGCTCGCGTGTCGATGGATCGGGGTTTACCGCACAGTCGGCGAAAACAATTATCCCGTCTGTTCCAAAGTTCTTATCTTTTAAAATCATGATAAAAGCTCCGGATACAGCACTTACTCCCGGCAGGGTTTTGATAATCTGAAAAGCAGGACGCAGCACATCTCCGGTGGCATGTTCGGCACCGCTGACCTCTCCATCGGCTATACCGTCTTTGATAAGCAGTGTGGAAAGAAATAAAGGTTCTTCTACCCGTTTCATGGCTTCTTCAAAAGTCATTCCTTTTTTCTTGCGTATTTCTGCCAGCATGTGGGCATAGTATTCTTTTTGCGGATGGTCAGCAGGATCGATTATGGTGGCTTCTTCAATGTGAATTAAACCAAAAGAATTGGCGATATTTATAATTTTAGCTTTGTTTCCCAACAAAATAATGGAAGCAATTTTTTCTTTGAGAGCGAAGTCAGCTGCACGCAGATTGCGCTCTTCGGTGCCTTCGGGCAGGACAATAGTTTTCCCTGCCTGGCGAGCCATTTCATGAATTTTATTGATTAATTCCATCCTATTTCAACTTTTAAAGTTACTGCTGCAAAAGTATTACTAATTTTGTTCCGGTTTTTACTATAGTTAATTTTTTAACAAAATATTTTCATTATTTATAAAAACTTTATAATCAGTTTTGTACGGTATGTTTAGCATGTTTGGGGTTTATTTGTTTTTTGGTAGGGGGATAGCCTGTGGCTTTCAGAATTTTATGTCGGGTTCTACTCCTGTAAATACTACTAACAATTTGACCGTTGATAGTTTGCATGGGGTTGGTACCTTTTTCCAAAAGCAACCGGTAGCTATTTATCCTCAGCTGATTCATACTTCCGGCAACAACTGGGTATTTTATATGCTATTTGGGCTGCTGCTGTTGATAGCATTTATCCGCTTTTTTTACCCATCGGCCACGAGAGCTGTTCTCTCCTGGTTTTCTGGAACCGGTTTTCGGAAAAGTGATGATAACTATAGCAAACCGGGTTTGCTGGTACCCTCCTTTTTGATCCTTAATTTTATTATCACCCTTACCTTATTAGTTGTTGCAGTACGCATGAACGCCGGAGGCAGACCTGGTAATATCTCTTCGTCAATACAGTTTTGGCTGTTTGCAGCAGGCGGAATAGTTGGTTTTTTCCTATACAATCAAATTTCTGCTTTTCTCATAGGCTTTGTTTTTGAAACTGCCGGGCTGGCATCTATGCAAATGAAAAATAATGCTGCATGGGCTTACGTAAGTGGCTTATTCCTAACGCCTCTGTTGCTAATTTATTTCTATACCCTGAGCAGTTTTCTGTTGGGTGTCATGATTGCCGGGTTGATAATTTTGCTGCTGTTCAAGTGGTTTCAGACTGTAAAAGTTGGTCTTACTGCCAGGAACTACAATGCGCTTCATTTATTTTTATATCTTTGTGCCGTTGAAATCATACCTCTGTTTTTGTTGGCAAAAGTATGCGCGATGTGATTTATTTATGAGTGGAAAGCCAGTAGTAACGGGGTATTTCGTTTTAGTAGGGGTTAAAAAATCGGGACATTGAAGATTAAAAATATTTTAGTATCGCAGCCAAAACCGGCAGACATTAGCAAATCGCCTTATGGTGAATTGAGTAATAAGTTTAATCTGAATATTGATTTTCAAAAGTTCATCACTATTGAAGGTGTCTCTGCTCAGGAGTTTAGAATGAATAAGAACTCGTTTAACGGCCACTCGGCTGTTATTCTTACCAGCCGCCATGCGGTGGATCATTTCTTTAGGATAGCCAAAGAGTTACGAAAAGAGATACCTGATTCACTGAAATATTTTTGCATCTCCGAATCGACAGCCTACTATTTGCAGAAATACGTACAGTATCGTAAACGGAAAATATTTTTTGGGAAACAGAATTTCAGGGATTTGTTGGAAGTATTGAAAAAACACAGCGAAGAAACATTTATGGTTCCCTCATCCGATGTGCCCAATCAGGCCATGTTTAAGCTGCTTGACAAAGAGAAGATCAATTACTCCCAGGGTATTATTTATCGTACGGTTCCCAGTGATCTTTCAGGGTTGGATATCAAGAAATATGACTTGCTTATTTTCTTTAGCCCGGGTGGCATCAATTCTCTGCTCACCAATTTTCCTGATTATGAGCAGGGAGATCAGCTGATTGCCGCTTTTGGTCCGGCTACGAACAAGTCTGTAACAGAGGCAGGACTTACTGTAAATATTACGGCGCCTACACAGGCTTCTCCTTCTATGGCCATGGCTATAGATAGTGTTATTACGGAGCGTGAAAAAGAGCGCCGCCGCCGTCGTAGAAAGTAAGTCGGAGTTCCCCCATTTTACGTTTTGGTATTGTGTTTAATGCGCTGATCTACAGTTTGTATTTGTAGATTGTGCCGTACTTGCTCAGCGCTTTAGTTTCCGGATCTGTTTCAAAAAGGCCGTACAATGTGCTGCCAGTTCCGGTCATGGAGGCATACAGCGCCCCCCGGCTGATAAGCTCTTCCTTTGTTTTTGCCAGCACTGGATAATCCCGAAAAACAATTTTTTCAAAATCATTGGTCAACAGATGTTGCCATTTTCTTACGGGCTGACTGACCATCTCCCGCACGGAGATTTCCGATGTCTCAGGAACCACTTTTTGGAAAAGTGTACCGGTGGATAAATGTAATGGGGGAATAACCAAAACCAGAAAAAGGCTGCTGAGGTTAAGGTTGCTGGGTTGGACAATTTCCCCTCTTCCGGTTACGAATGCGGGTGTGTTTTGGACAAAAAACGGGCAGTCGCTGCCAAGTTGTGTGGCAAAATCCATAAGCTTTTCTCTGGTTAAATTCAGTTGAAAAAAGTCGTTTAGCCCTTTCATAAAAAAGGAGGCATCTGAGGAGCCACCTCCCAGTCCGCTACCGACAGGAATATTTTTTAGTAAACTGATTTCCACCGGTGGGATGTGAAAGTGCCGGTACATAAGTTTCCATGTTTTGTTCAGTATATTTTCCGAAACTTTTCCCGGAACAGGCTTTCCATAGAGGGTAAGTTTAAATTTCAAAGCTTCCCTGAACTCAACCACATCATGTAGCGGAACGGGATAAAAGACGCTTTCGATGTTGTGAAAACCATCGGTACGTTTTCCGGTTACCCGAAGTCCGAGATTGATTTTTGCCGAAGGGAAGAGTATCATGGTTGAAAATTGAAGAACAAAAATAGCTCTTTTGGTATAACAGGCTACCGTGGACATCCGATAGTGTTCTTCCTGCACTCTATTTTATCTTCTTCTTGCTTCCATCCATCTCCCCGCACGTGGCTTAAAAATATACTAAAAGTAGAATTATCTTCACAACTTACCCCGAATGTTTGCAAAATCTTTTTAAATTTGGGTTCTTTTTATACCCTGTTCAAAAAGCTCATGGCAATTATAGATTCGGTACTCACCTGGTTGATTAAAAAGAGGATGCATCAGATTGACCTCTTTCTAAAATTTCCTATTGAGGTGCAGCATGACTGGTTTGAAAAACTGATAACAGCCGGTACTACTACCGAGTGGGGTAAGAAATATGACTATGGGAGTATCAAAAGTCCGGAAATTTTCAGGCGTCGGGTGCCGGTGAGCAAATATGAAGATCTTCAGCCACTGATAGACAGAATGCGGCGTGGCGAAAAGAATTTGCTGTGGCCGGAAGATATAAAATGGTTTGCCAAATCATCGGGTACGACCGATAACAAAAGCAAATTTATCCCCATCAGTCAGTCCACCATTGAAGAGTGCCATTTTAAGGCGGGCAAAGATGTGCTGACGCTTTACCTGAACAACCATCCTGATTCTGCCCTTTTTCAGGGGAAAGGGTTGCTCATGGGCGGAAGCCAGAGTATTCAGGAGGTGAACAACCAGTCCTATTATGAAGGTGACCTTTCGGCAATTTTGATACATAACATGCCTTATTGGGCGCAGATTATGCGAACACCTTCGCTGGCCATTACCCTGATGGATGAATGGGAAAGTAAGCTGCAACTTATGGCTGAAGCCACACAGGATCATAATGTTACGAGTCTTTCGGGAGTACCCTCCTGGACGCTGGTTTTGATGCGAAAAGTACTTGAACTGGCGGGAAAAGAAACGATTCCGGAGGTATGGCCGGATCTGGAGGTCTTTTTTCACGGTGGTGTCAGCTTTGAGCCTTACCGTGAGCAGTTTGCGGCTTTGATTCCCAACACCAACATGCGATATTTTGAAACGTACAATGCTTCTGAAGGTTTTTTCGGCATTCAGGATAGAAGTGATGCCAACGATATGCTGCTGATGCTTGATTATGGTATTTTTTATGAGTTTGTACCCATGGACCAGGTGGGGCTGGCATTTCCGAAATCGCTGGGACTGGATGAGGTTCAGCTGAATACCGGCTACGCCATGGTGATTACCACTAACTCAGGACTTTGGCGGTATATGATTGGCGATACCATCCGGTTTACGTCATTGTCTCCGTACAGAATACAAATTACGGGGCGTACCAAGAATTTTATTAATATTGTTGGTGAAGAACTGATGGTGGACAATGCGGAAAAAGCCCTTACCACAGCCTGCTCCAAAACCGGTGCAGCCATCAGGGACTATACGGCGACTCCTTTGTATGTGTCTGATAGTATTCAACATGAGTGGTTGATTGAATTTGAGAAGATACCGGATAATTTTGACTTCTTTGCGGAACTCTTTGATAATGCGCTCAAAGCATTAAACTCAGATTACGAGGCCAAAAGATATCACGATTTGGTGTTGAAACCACCGTTGATAAGATCGATGAAAAAAGGGGCGTTTTATTCCTGGATGAAACGAAATAACAAACTGGGCGGACAGCACAAAATTCCCCGTTTGCACAACAGCCGGAATTTTGTGGATGAAATATTGGAAAACAGCAGTATTACAAAAAAGAATTTTAATATATAAATCATAATATAATGCACATTGCTATCGCCGGAAATATAGGATCGGGAAAGACAACCCTGACGAAAATCTTATCGAAACATTATGGCTGGAGAGCCCATTATGAAGACGTTGATCACAACCCTTACCTACAAAGTTTTTATGACGATATGCAACGATGGTCCTTTAACCTTCAGGTTTATTTTCTGAACAGTCGCTTCCGCCAGGTGGTGGAAATCAGGAGGGGCAATAAAAAAGTGATTCAGGATCGCAGTATCTACGAGGATGCTTATATTTTTGCTCCAAACCTGCACGATATGAACCTCATGTCCACCCGCGATTTTGAGAATTATAGCTCGCTTTTTGAGCTGATGAGCTCTTTTATCCAGCCGCCTGATTTGCTGATTTATCTCCGGGCTTCTGTTCCGACGCTGGTGGAACAGATCCAGAAACGGGGCAGGGAGTATGAAGAGGCTATTCGGCTCGACTACCTGAAACTGCTCAACGAACGTTATGAGGCATGGATTTCCAAATACAAACAGGGAAAACTGTTGATTATCAATGTGGACAAACTCGACTTTTCCGAACCCGAAGACATTGGCCTGGTTATTGAAAAAATTGATGCCGAAATAAACGGCTTATTTTAAATCAAGAAATGGGTATGAAAGTTCTTGGCATTATTCCCTCACGCTACGCTTCAACACGGTTTCCCGGAAAACCGCTGGCTGATATTTGTGGAAAATCCATGGTGCAGCGGGTTTATGAGCAGGCAAATGCTACGGCAGATGTTGAGCGGGTAGTGGTGGCCACCGATGATAAGCGTATTGTCCGGAATGTGGAAAGCTTTGGCGGTAATGTAATGCTCACCGGTACTAACCATGCTAACGGCACTTCGCGTTGTCTTGAAGTGGTAGAAAAACTGGAAAAGCAGGGACACTATTTTGATGTGGTTATGAATATTCAGGGTGATGAACCATTGATACAGCCTGACCAAATCAGTCAGCTTATTGCTCTGTTTTCGAATGAGACGACGGATATAGCCACGCTTGTTCACCGGATAAGGGAGGTGGAAGAATTGATGAATCCCAATGCTGTGAAGGTGGTGACCGGAACACAGCAACAGGCACTTTATTTCAGCCGGCAGGCCATCCCTTTTGTTCGGGGCGAAAAGCCGGAAAACCGGCTTGGGAAAATAGATTTTTACAAACATTTGGGTATTTATGCTTACCGTACATCGGTGCTGAAGAAAATTGTTTTACTACCGCCCGGAAAGCTGGAACTGACCGAAAAACTTGAACAACTCCGGTGGTTGGAAAATGGCTTTGTAATTAAGGTGGGAATTACTGATTATGAGGGCGTTGGGGTGGATACTCCGGAAGATCTTGCAAAACTTATTAACAAAATTTGCAATGAGTAACAACTGTGATTATCTTAGCAGGTTCAAGCTTCCACACACTAAAAGTAATGTATTATGAAGATAGCCAGATACATAGGTGATTTACTGTATGATTATGAGTGCGTAGTCATACCGGGGCTGGGAGGTTTTCTGACCAACGACAAACCAGCTTCCATTCAGTCCAACACGCATCATTTCCATCCACCATTTAAGCAGGTGATGTTTAATGCTTACCTGAAAACCAACGATGGACTTTTGGTGAACTACATTGCCCGTGAGGAAAACATCTCTTACAAAGAGGCCAAGGCACAGGTGGATAAGTTTGTCTATTTGTGTGATAATGCATTGAAATCAGGGAAAAGGATTAACTTTCATAAGGTTGGCAGTCTCTACCTGAACAAAAATGAAAAGATTGTTTTTGAACAGGCCGATACCATTAATTATAATGCTGATGCTTTTGGACTTACCGGTTTTGTTTCTCCGGCCATTCGCCGTGCCAATGCGGAGGAAAAGCTACGTGAAGTGGTGGGAGCAGGCCACGAAAAGAAAGCCACTGCTACAAAAGAGATCAAAAAGAAGGATCGAAAAGTAGTTTCTACTTCTGGTACTACCGAACAAAAGCATGCAAAATTGATCGCCTCACGTACAAAATCCCCATACAAAACACAATTAGTATTTCTGGTTACATTGATTATCGCCATGATGGTGGGCTGGGGTTTTATGAACAAGGATATGGTCAATACTTATTATAAAAACTATTCATCGGTGATTCCGCTTTTTTATTCCCAGCCGAATGCTTATGTGATAAACAACATTGATAAAGTTCCTATTGCCAGGATGAGCAGTAGCAGGTTTGGCTCGTGGTGGATAAGTCTTTTTGAGAAAAGTGAAGCAAAAACATTGCCCAAAGCAGTAAAAAAAGAATCCGCGACCATCAAAAACCCTGAAACTGTTGCGGTTCCACCCAAAGCCAAGTTCACAGCACCTGTTGTTAAGATGACAAAGAATACAGTCACTGCTTCAGTGAATTCCGGAAAAGAGGCTGCTATAACGTCTAATATTGCTGACAAACCAGCGACGGAAAATGTGGTTTCGACGCCTGTTCCAACAAAACGCATGGTAAATACCCCTCGATTTTACATCATTGCAGGCGCCTTTAAAGATACGCACAACATGCAGATGCTGATTCGTTCATTGAAAAGTAAGGGATACAAGGCTGTTGAAGCCGGTGTTACACGCTATGGTTTGCATCGTGTTGCCTTTGCGGCTTTTGCTAACCGTCTGCTTGCCGAAAGGCAACTACCGGTTATTCGTAAAAACGAAAATCCTTCTGCCTGGATTTTGGCTAAATAGAAAGACTTACGGTTTGGGAAACAAAAATAAACTTCAGCGGTTTGCCGAGAACCTCACCTTTTCCAACCTTTTTCAATACCGCTATGAGGAAGTTATCAATGGATTTTTTCTGAGGGGAAAGTGGAAGCAGCAATTTTTTAAAAATGACTATCCTTTGACTTTGGAACTGGGTTGTGGAAAAGGTGAATACACGGTTGGGATGGCGCGACGCTATCCCGAAAAGAATTTTATCGGGGTGGACATCAAAGGTGCCCGCATGTGGCGTGGTCTGAGAACAGCACAGGATGAAGAATTAAAGAATGTTGCTTTTGTCCGGACACGCATTGAACTGTCAGAATATTATTTTGGCCGGCAGGAGGTGGATGCGTTGTGGATTACTTTTCCCGACCCGCAGGTAAAAGCTATTAGAGAACGCAAACGGCTGACCTCTCCACGATTTCTGGAACGATATGCTCACTTTTTGAAACCGGATGCCATTGTTCATCTCAAAACAGATGCCCTGGTACTTTTCGACTACACACGAGAAGTGATTGAACAGGATGGTCACATCCTACTTGAAGCCAACGAAGATATTTACGGCTCCGGAATAGCCACCGAAGTTACCCAAATTCAAACTTTCTACGAAAAGAAATGGCTGGAGCATGGTACCAAAATCAGGTATCTTGCTTTTCAACTGAATCCGGAACTTTTTCAGAAAACCCAATAAAAATGTCGCAGGATACCGGCTTTTTCCAAAAAGTATATGATGTTGTCCGCCAGATTCCATACGGGCGCGTTACCTCGTATGGTGCTGTGGCCGAATACCTTGGCAGCAAAGGCTCAGCACGTATGGTTGGATGGGCACTTAACGGCTCCAAATACCGTCTGGATGGAATTCCTGCTCACCGTGTAGTCAACCGGCAGGGCTTGCTCACCGGGAAACGTGCTTTTGGGGGGCAAAATACTATGAGAGATCTGCTGATAAGTGAGGGCGCTCAGGTAGAAAATGACAAAATTCTGAATTTTAAAGAGATTTTCTGGAATCCGGCCAAAGAGCTGTAATCTGGGATAACTGAGGCTGTTATTATTCCTTTGGGAATTTTTAAGAAATTTCAGTCCGGCTATTTGGCTTAAATCCTCTATTTTAGCAAAAAATTTATTTCATGAATAACGGGCTGGTTATCATACCCACATTTAACGAAAAGGAAAATATTAAAAATATTATCCGTACGGTCTTTGATTTAAAGACACCTTTTGATGTTCTGATAGTAGAAGACAATAGTCCGGATGGAACGGCGGCCATTGTAAAACGGCTGATAGCTGAATTTCCTGACAGACTTAGCATCCTTGAGAGAGAAGGAAAACTTGGCCTGGGCACAGCTTATATTACCGGTTTTAATTGGGCGTTGCAGCGTGGCTATGACTATATTTTTGAAATGGATGCCGATTTTTCCCATAATCCTGCTGATCTGGAGCGGCTGTTCTCGATCATGCGTGACGGCGACGCAGATGTGGTTATCGGTTCGCGCTATATTACCGGTGTGAATGTGGTCAACTGGCCCATGGGACGTGTGCTCATGTCTTATTATGCCTCGGCTTACGTGCGGCTGGTAACCGGAATGAATATCCGTGACACCACCGCCGGTTTTGTGGGATGGAAACGGAAAGTGCTGGAAACCATCGATCTCGACAAAATTAAATTTGTGGGTTATGCCTTCCAGATAGAAATGAAATTTACAGCTATCAAACTGGGCTTTAAGGTAGTAGAGATCCCTATAATTTTTACAGACCGCACGTTGGGCGTATCCAAAATGAATAACAGTATTTTCCGCGAAGCAGTTTTTGGTGTGATGAGCCTGAGAAAACGTGGTATAATGGGGAAGATAAAACCGAAAAAACAGGCTTAAGCTTTTTAATCTAATGAGTCAACAATTTATTATAAAACAATCCCGCATTGTCAATGAGGGGCGCCAGTTCACTGGTGATGTTTACGTCAGGGACAAAGTCATCGAAAAAGTTTTGGAAGGTGAAAATTTACCTGTCGAAAAGGGTTGGGAAATAATTGCTGCCGATGGCCTCTGGTTACTTCCGGGTGTCATTGATGATCATGTCCACTTTCGGGAACCCGGGCTGGAATACAAAGCCGATATTTTTACCGAAAGCCGTGCTGCCGTGGCGGGCGGAGTAACCAGCTTTATGGAAATGCCCAACACCGACCCCCCGGCTTTGACACAGGAGCTGCTGGAAGAGAAATACAGGCTGGCTGAACAAAAATCACTGGCTAATTACTCTTTTTACATGGGCGCCTCCAACGACAACCTAAATGAAGTACTGAAAACAGACCCGTCACAGGTTTGTGGTGTGAAAGTTTTCATGGGCTCTTCCACAGGAAACATACTGATGGATGACGAGAAAACACTGGAGGCTATCTTCTCAAAGGTACCTATGCTCATCGCTACACATTGCGAAGATGAAGAGACTATTCAAAACAACAATGCTGAATTTTATCAAGCATTGGGCATGAAAGCTACTGCTTCGGTTCATCCGAAAATCCGTTCTGCGGAAGCGTGTTATCTCTCTTCTTCAAAAGCGGTTTCTCTGGCTCGGAAACACAACACCCGATTGCATATTTTGCATCTTTCCACAGCCGGTGAAATGGAACTCTTCGACAATAACATTCCGCTGGAAGAGAAGAAGATAACAGCAGAGGTCTGTGTACATCACCTTTGGTTCTCCGACAAAGATTATCCTGCCAGAGGTAATCTTGTGAAATGGAATCCGGCGATAAAATCGGAAGCTGACCGCAAGGCATTATTTGATGCGCTGCTTGATAATCGTCTCGATGTAGTGGCTACTGACCATGCACCACATACATTGGAAGAAAAACAGCGCCCCTATTTCAAAGCTCCTTCGGGCGGTCCCATGGTGCAACATTCCCTGACGGCCATGCTTGAATTTGCCCGTCAAAAGGAGGTTACCATAGAAAAAGTGGTGGAGAAGATGTGTCACAACCCGGCTATCCTGTTTGGTGTGCTAAACCGTGGTTTTATTCGTCCGGGCTATGCTGCCGACCTGGTGCTGGTGGACAGAAATAAACCATGGGAAGTCAACAAATCCAACATTCTATACAAATGCGGTTGGTCACCACTTGAAGGTACCCTATTTCATTCGCGGGTTCAAATGACTTTCGTCAATGGGC
>VAPL010324442.1_pt1 | contig 21583 bp, 17 predicted proteins | sample 3395061 | NCBI WGS metagenome assembly VAPL01 (sample SAMN08290444, study PRJNA428436) | hydrothermal vent metagenome | isolation source: Deep-sea hydrothermal vent chimney 2 | place: Pacific Ocean: Juan De Fuca Ridge | depth 2182 m m | reverse complement strand
GCCGCTTTTGCCATCAAGCCACCGAGTGCATCCACCTCTTTAACAAGATGGCCTTTTCCTATACCACCAATGGCCGGGTTACAGCTCATTTGCCCTAGCGTTTCAATATTATGCGACAACAATAAGGTTTTGCTGCCCATACGCGCAGCCGCCAGCGCGGCTTCAGTGCCGGCATGGCCACCGCCGACGACAATGACATCGAAACTATCTTGATAAAACATAAATGGTATTAGCCACTAATTAAAGTAGGGTGGAGTATAAAGATTAGCTACTATTTTACCTATTGTAGAGAAAATCTACCAACACGGCTTATGTAAACAGAGAAAATAACTTTTTTGCGTTTAACCGCAAGCAAATTAAGCCCACTACTTTAAATTAAATCGCCAAAATAGACAATATGCGCAGAAATCAATTATATATCATCAGCGGGGTATGCACCACGCTGATGACCAAAGGGGAGAAGCGAAGCTCTCCCCTTTGGAAACCCCAACAGCTTTGTGCCTGCCACAAGTTGTTAGTATTAAAAATCAATAACTTAAATTAGCCTGCCCCGCCACAACAATACAGCCAAAAAGACCTATTAAAGTATTTATAGGGATAGACGATATATTAAAAGCGCACAGGAACTTGCTATCTGGCGCTCATAGAAAAAACCATTTCAAAGGGAACAAGCGAATGAAGATCAAAAATAAAATGATTCTAATGGCCTGCAGTCTGGCCATTGTACCTGTCACCATTGCTCTTTTGATGCTGGAAAATGTTTCCACCCGTATCGCCGGTGACGCCCTGGAAATATCCGCAAAAAATCAGCTTATTTTAATCCGTGATACCAAAAAAACCCAAATTGAAGATTATTTTGCAACAATTCGAAGCCAGGTTCTCACACTGTCCAATAGCCGTATGACGATTACCGCCATGACAGAATTTAAGCGCTCTTATGATTTTGTGGATGAAAATGCCGATATTAATAAAATGCGTAATGAAATTGCCAAATATTATAAAAATGAATTTGGCAAAGAATACAACAACTTAAACAGAGGCAAAATGGTTGACGTTATGGGTTTGCTAAACCAGCTGGATGATCAGTCCATTGCTTTGCAATACCACTATATTCAAAATAACCCAAACCCTCTGGGCAATAAACACAAACTGGTTGATGCAAAAGATGGCTCCCGGTATAGCCGGATCCATAACCAGTATCATCCTGCTTTTCGGCAATTTCTTGAAGAATTTGAGTATTACGATATTTTTCTGGCTGACGCGGAAAACGGCGACATTATGTACTCGGTTTATAAAGAACTAGACTACACTACATCATTAATTGATGGTCCTTATGCCAAAACTGGTATTGGCGAAGCCTTCCGTGCTGCTAACAAACTAGGTGCAAATGAGATTGTTATAGTTGATTTTCAACCCTACACACCCTCCTATGAAGGGGCAGCCTCCTTTATTGCTTCACCCATATTTGAAGGCAGCGAACGGATTGGCGTGTTGATTTTTCAAATGCCGATTGGCCGCATCAACGAGATTATGACTAGCGCTAAAAAATGGAAAGAGATTGGCCTTGGTGATTCTGGAGAAACATACCTTGTTGGCAGTGACTTTAAGGCACGTAGTATGAGCCGTTTTTTAATTGAAGATAAAAAAGCTTTTCTTGAATTAATGAAACAAGTTGGAACAGATAGCAACACACTGTCCTCTATGGACGTCAAACAAACCAACATTGGTTTACAGAAAATTGAAACCCAGGGCAGCAAGGCGGCCTTATCCGGTAAAACAGGCTTTGCAATCTTTAATGATTACCGCGGTATTCGTGTTTTATCAGCCTATACCCCACTTAAAATACCAGGCTTAAACTGGGCATTAATGAGCGAAATTGATGAGCAGGAATCTTTTGCTCCGGTTAAAACACTGAGTGATGCAATATTAAAAACTTCTTTAATTCTATTTGCTGTAATCGCTTCCATTAGCGTGGGCCTCGGCATTTTCTTTGCGAACAATATGACACACCCTATTATTCGCTTAAGCAATACAATGAAAAATGTTGAAGAAAGTAACGATCTTACATTACGCAGTAGTGTTAATTCCAAAGATGAGTTAGGAGGAATGGCTCACGCGTTTAATGGTATGTTAGAAAAATTTGAAGCGCTCATTCAGCAAGTCTATAGTTCTTCGGCGCAACTGGCGGCAGCATCAGAAGAAGTTTCCGCTGTTGCCCAGGACAGTGCGCGCAATGTTGAAAAACAACGCATGGAAACCGATCAAGTTGCAACTGCTATTAATCAAATGACAGCAACCGTTCAGGAGGTTGCGCAAAATGCACAAAATGCATCAGGCGCTGCAGCCAGTGCAGATAATGATGCACAAAGTGGCAAAGAAGTTGTAAGCCAAACAGCTGCCACTATTCAACAACTTGCAAGTGAAGTTGAAAATGCAGCAACCGCCATTCACTCTGTTGAACAGGACAGCGAGAATATTGGTGGCGTCATTGATGTGATTAAAGGCATTGCAGAGCAAACCAATTTACTCGCTTTAAATGCAGCAATTGAAGCGGCACGTGCTGGCGAGCAAGGCCGGGGATTTGCCGTCGTTGCCGATGAAGTACGAACCCTTGCCAGCCGCACTCAGGAATCCACCACTGAAATTGAAGCCATGATCGAAAAATTACAGGCCGGCTCAAAGCAGGCCGTCAGTGTAATGGAGCATGGACAGGCTCAGGCGCAACGAGGAGCAGAAATGGCCCAGGAGGCAGCCAACTCACTCGATGCCATTGCCAGAGCAGTCGGCAGTATTAATGAGATGAACACCCAAATTGCTGCTGCAGCGGAAGAACAAAGCACTGTTTCTGAAGAAATTAATAAAAACGTGGTCAATATTAGCCAAATATCAGAACAAACTGCAACGGGAGCAGAACAAACCACAGCAGCAAGTACCGATTTATCACGCCTGGCAAATGAGCTACAACAACTAGTCGGTCAATTTAAAATTCAAAAATAATTGTTTAACTAACAGGGCCACTATAAATATCCCCGCCATCCTGAATGTTAATTAATAATGCGGAGGGCGCTCATTGGCAGACGATTCACCGCTGCCGGTGTCGGATAAAGTCTGGATTCGATCCATTAAATGTTGGCACATGATTTCAACTTTGTCGATTTGCTGCTGCTGCTTATAAATCACATCGTTTAATTCCTGAATGGTGTGTTCCTGATACGCTACTTTTGTTTCAAGCTCGGTTATGCGTTTCTCTGTCATGTGTTTACCGTAAGAAAGAAGATGGCAAAAAATTTTGCCATCTTCCTTTGCTAAGGATTAATCTGTGAGATTCGTAATATCAATTAAATGATAACCAAACTGCGTTTTAACAGGCCCGTGTATAACACCAACTTCACCACCGAACACAACATCGTTGAATTCTTTTACCATTTGACCAGGTGAAAATTCGCCCAGGTCACCACCACTTGCACCGGATGGGCAGCTTGAATGTTCTTTTGCTACATCCGAAAAATCGGCACCGCCTTCAATTTGGGTTTTTAGTTCATTACATTTTTCTTCTGTATCAACCAGTATGTGTCTTGCGCTTGCTGTTGCCATTTTATTCTCCTGTTGTTAAATTTGATTTAGCTTAAATTAATTCGGTTTAAAAAATTTGATCTCTCTATTTAATAATTTTATTAAATCTGTTACTTGTTGCTGTGAGTATTTTGTCTTTGCGGTTATTCCCCAAACTACACCCGGCCAGCAACTATCCTGCTCGGTGCGTGCCACCAGGTGAAAATGCATTTGCTTTACTATATTGCCAATCGATGCAAAATTAATTTTATCAACCTTATAATGCCTTTTTAAAAAAGCGCAAAGAGCATTCACTTGTTTCAGTATTTCCTGCTGGTGCTTTTCATCAAGCTCATCAATATCAATCGCAGACACATCAACCGGAACAATGACAAACCAGGGAATATCTGCATTGTTCATTAATAATAAAAGGCTCGCCTTTGCAAGCGGTTTATCTTCTTTGTTTGTCCAGTACAAATAACCTAACTGAATACAATCGTTGGCAAGCCGCTGGTCGAGCTTAAAATTTTTACTACTCAAGAATTTTCACCGACATACCTACTGTAAATTCACCCTTGCTTTCAGCAATCATATTCTGACCAAACAGTATTTTCTTGTCTTGCTTGCGGTAAGTACGCAATGTTTTAAGCGGTTCATCACCTTTGATACCCGTGTCAGGATCAATCGTCGGAATAACACAACGTTTACAGGGTTTTGCGACTCGTAAAACAATATTGCCAATCTGGATTTTTTTCCACCCGTCTTCAGCAAAAGCTTCGCAGCCCTTTACCACTATATTAGGCCTAAAGCGGCGCATTTCAAGGGCTGGCTGTGTCCCTGATTCTAAAATGCGGGTATTTAAATCTTGCAGCGATGCTTCTGATATTAATAAAAATGGAAAACCATCGCTAAAGGCCGTACGCTCTCCTTCTCTGGCAAAGTCTAAATCAACCTGACGGAATTCTTCTTCCGGAAAATACACCAACCTGCATGCTTGCTGTAAAAAAGTGGATAACCAGTTCGCTGCCTCATTACCACTGTCAAGACCATTGCATTGATCACTCCAGACCATGACTTGCTGGCTTTGTTTTAAATTTGCCACCGTTACTGTACACGGCAACATCTCTGGCGCATTTAAAACAACCCCGTTTTCTGTTAATGCCACTGAGATTAAACACATGCGTGCTAATTGACGCTGTGTTAAAAACTTTCCATTTTCATCAACAACCATCCAACGTCGATCCATATGCAAACCAAAATTATCAACTTTTGCTGCTGTTACCTGTAGCTGCGCACAAGACTTAACAGGGTAAATTGCCAGTTCGCTTATTTCTATATTTGATGTTCTTTTGTTGACCATTATTTTGTATTATTAATCTGCGCTAATGTTTGTTTAAAAAAGGCAGCACCTTTTTGTTTTGCCCGTTCGATATTGCGTAGCGGTATTTGTTCAGGGTTAGAATATGTTTTCAGTGCTTTTTCCAGGCTGCTTTCTCTTAACAAATGCAACATTGGATAGGGCGAACGATTAGTATAATTTTCAGCTGCATCCATTTCCACACCATCAAAACAGTAATCCGGATGAAAACTGGCAAGTTGATAAACACCGCTATAGCTTTGTGTTTCTAATAGTTGATTAGCCAATTCCAGAAAGCCCAGATATTCATTAAAATCTTTTAACATATGCGGATAGATAATAAGCGTTGTTTCGATTTCTTTATCGCTATCTAATCGGATACATTCATCAATTAATACCGATAAACTTTCTTCTGTTTTTTCAGACTCAACCACTTTATAAAACAGGGTTTGCTTATCAACTACTTTTTTTGCAAACGGGCAAAAATTTAAACCAATAATAACATCTTCCACCCAGTACTTTGTTTGCGAAAGAATAGCACTGTTACTCGCTGTTTTTTCAACGTTCATCTTTGATAAAACCTATTTTAATAATGCTTTTAACGCTTTAACCACACCAGGATCATCCCAGTGTATTGCCGCGTTTACACCATATTTAATCTTACCATTCGGTGCAATAACAAAAGTTGACGGAAAAACCAGTACATTCCATTTGCCGACCTCTTTACCGCTGGGGTCAAGTAATACAGGGAAATCAACATTGACCTTTTTCATAAAATTTAAAATGGTTTCTTTATCTTCAGCATAATTAACCGAGATTAATTCAAATTTTTCATTTGCCATTAATTGCCGCAAATTATTAAGAGAAGGGATTTCCTGTACACAGGGCGGGCACCAGGTTGCCCAGAAATTTACAACGGTCACCTTATTTTTATAGTTATTTTTTATATATCGTTTACCAAAAACATCCAGCAAGTCTAACGGCTGTGGTTCTGGGTTTGCTGTATAAGGCTTTAATTTTATATCCAGCGGCCTGGCAGGCTCCTCAAGCTGCTGTTTTAAAATAGCAGCTTGCTCAGGTTTTCCAGTTTTGGAAAGTAATTTAATTGTTGCCAGAATTTTATCTGGCATTAATTCTATCTGTTTTAGTGTTGTAGCACTTTTGTCCCCACTATAAAAAATACCGGTTACACCCGACAACAGTTTGAAATAAACAGCGGCATCCCCTTTTTGTAACTGTGCCAGTAATTTTTTTACTTGCCAACGATTGCCACGCTTACCACCCTGAAAAATCATTAAAGGTATATTGGTTGCCTCAACAATACTAACAAACTCCGGCTCTAAACCCAGTGCTGGCACTTTTGAATAAAGCTCGGGAGAAAAAAGTATCGCACCGTTTAAATAGAATTTTTTAGTTTTCGGATTTTTAAGCTGCCATTGCCTTGCGGCCCTTAAAACAGGAATAGCACCATAAGAACGGGTTAAAAGTGTAATTCTCTTACCTGTTTTCCTGTGTGCGTACTCAATTAAGCGTGCCAGATGTTTTCCATCGAGTTTGCGCATGGTTGAGGTACTTTTTGGTAAAAACAGACTTTCAGCCAAATCAACATGCCAGATCTCCAAACCCAGTTTGCTTAATTTTATTGACATATCCATTGCGCGCTGATGTGTTCCATAACCCGGTGCAACCCAAATAATCAGATCTTTACTGTTTAATATTTCGTTAACTGCTTTTATTTTCTTGACGGATAAATCCTGGCTGCCGGTTTGTACGTCTATTTCTTCATACTTTACCGCTGCAAAAACATCCATATAAAATACAAATATTACTAACATGATCAGCGATGATTTTGTTAAATAAAATTTAGTCATTTTTATTTATTAAATCTTTAAGTTGTTTTTCGCGTTGCAATTTATCCAGCTCAGCTAAACGCCTGACTTCTTTATAGTAAATATTGTAGTCACTGTTGGCATTCTCAAATAGCCGACTAAAAGCCGGTAGCCAGTTATTGTAAGTGGCAACCAAAGCCAGATGTGCATTATTTAAACCTTGCGCCATCCACCTGTCATAACCTGAATAATTGTTCCACCTGATTTTAAATTTTTTATATGATAATTGTAAGCGTACAAATATTTTCTCTTTGATCGCCTTTAATTGTTGTTGTGTTTTATTGCTTTCATATAATACTTTTAGTTCTTTACGTGTAAATTTTAATAAACTTTTAAAATCTTTATCTCTTTTTTTTGCAATCAAATATTTTTTAAATTTTTCCGGGTTATCCATTTTCCTGAACCAGGCTTTAATACCTTCCAGCTCTACACTTGTTGCAAAGGCCTCATTAAAAGCGGTGTCGTTTTCAACATATATTTTTTGATGTGCCAACTCATGAAAAATAATACCCACCCTGTATGCTTCAGATTTATATAACATCGTGCTCAATAATGGGTCGTCAAACCAGCCCAATGTTGAATAGGCTTTTGTACCCGAGACATAAACATCCATTTCCTGCTGTTTTAACGTTACAGCAAAAGTATCAGCCGCCTGTTTAGAAAAATAACCACGGTAACTTAAACAGCCAACTATTAAAAAGCACCATTCTTTTGGTTCGATAGAATAGGGCGGTGTCGCAACAACAGTCCAGACAACATAGTCACGGCCAACATCAACATAGTTTCGATAACTCTCATTATCGGGCAACAACAAAACCTTGCTTGCAAAGTTCCGAGCCTGTTGTGCATTCCTCAATAATGCTTTTACTTCGGGATCAGTTTGCGGGTTATCTATCACTCCCTGAACAGGCTGTTGTTTATTGAGCAGTTCGGCGTGACCCTGTATTTTTTCCCAGTAATAACCCATGCTTGAGCAACCCTGAAAAAAAAGGCTGGTTCCTATAATAAGGAATAACCTGGCCACGTTTCGTTTATTTTCCAATACAAAAACTCGAAAATATCTCGCCCAGTAAATCATCACTGGTGTATTCACCGGTAATTTCAGATAAAATCTGTTGTGCCAGCCGGAGATCTTCTGCCACTAATTCACCAGCTTTAATTTCGACAAGCTGCGCCTTACTTTGTTGCACATAATCACAAGCGCGTTCTAATGCATCTAAATGACGCCGCCGGGCCAAAAAAGGACTTTCAGCGGTTTTTTCAAAACCCATGCTTTGCTGCAAATGATCCCGCAAAATATCGAGTCCCTGTGTGGTTTTTGCTGACAATTTAATGTGCTGCTGATTATCTTTGCTTGTTATTTCTGGCGACTGGGCTGACAAATCTATCTTGTTATGAATCACCGTTATCGGTAAGCGCTCGGGAAGTTGCTGCAAAATATTTTTGTCGGCTTCGGTAATACCAGCACGATCGTCCACCAGCACCAAAATTCTGTCTGCCTGTTCAATTTCTAACCAGGCACGGCGGATCCCTTCCTTTTCCACCGTGTCTGCAGACTCACGTAAGCCGGCGGTATCAATAATATGCAGTGGCAGACCGTCGATATTAATTTCTTCTTTTAATACATCGCGCGTAGTACCGGCAATTTCGGTAACAATGGCAGAATCCCGGCCGGCCAGCGCATTAAGCAGGCTCGACTTGCCTGTATTGGGCTGGCCGACCAACACCACTCGCATTCCATCACGTAATAACAGCCCTTGCTGCGCCTCTTGCATAATGTCTGCAAAGTTCTGCAAAATAGTGTCTATTTGCTGCAATATCTTGCCATCAGACAAAAAGTCGATTTCTTCTTCGGGGAAATCAATCGCCGATTCCACGTACATCCGCACCCGAATAACGGCTTCAACAAGCGAGTGGATTTTGTCTGAAAACGCACCCTGCAAAGACTGTATTGCTGAACGTGCGGCTTGCTCGGAGCCGGCTTCAATCAAGTCGGCAATGGCTTCGGCCTGTGTTAAATCCATTTTGTCATTTAAAAAGGCACGCTCAGCAAACTCACCGGGGTTAGCAAGCCGCGCACCTAAAGCTAATGTACGCTTTAAAAGCCTGTCCAGTACTACTTTTCCGCCGTGCCCCTGCAATTCCAGTACATCTTCCCCAGTAAATGAATTTGGCGCGACAAAATACAGCGCCAAACCCATGTCGATGGTTTCGCCATTGGCATCAAGAAAAGGGCCGTAGTCAGCAAACCTTGGCTTAGGAATAGACTTTAGTAGTTTTTTACCTATTTTACTGGCATTTTTGCCGGAGATGCGGACAATTCCAACCCCACCCAAACCTGTTGCTGTTGCAATAGCAGCAATAGTGTCCTGTTCTACACGAGACTCTGGCTGAATGGGCATTGTGTTTATTTTCTCAGGCTGCTGTTTATAGGTTCGATAATACCGGTTATCAATTTACACGATCATTTTCTTATATTGAAGGGCTGATTAAAAATGGGGTGTTATATCAATTTGCACTGGCAACCCTAAAAGAAAACACCCGACATAATGTTTTATGTCGGGTGTTTATTTTAGTACCACTTATCTAAATTAAGTTTTTTTCTCTTTCATCACTTTGTTGGTGATATACCATTGTTGCGCAATGGATAATATATTATTTACTACCCAGTACAGCACCAGACCGGCCGGGAAAAACATAAAGAAGATAGTAAAAACAATAGGCAGCATCATCATTACTTTTGCCTGTATTGGATCAAGCGGAGCCGGATTCAGTTTTTGCTGGATAAACATACTGACACCCATTAATAGTGGAAGTATGTAGTATGGATCTTCGGCTGACATATCCTTGATCCATAAAATCCACGGTGCCTGGCGCAACTCGACACTTTCCAGTAATACCCAGTACAAAGCGATAAACACCGGAATTTGCACCAGAATAGGCAAACAGCCCCCAAGCGGATTTATTTTTTCTTTCTTGTACATTTCCATCATGGCTTTATTCATGCCGGCACGATCATCTGTAAAGCGTTCTTTCATTGCCACCATGCGTGGCTGTACTGCGCGCATTTTTGCCATCGACTTATAGCTGGCTTCAGACAACTTGTAAAACAACGCCTTAATTAAAAGAGTCAGAAAGATAATCGCCCAACCCCAGTTACCCACCACACCATGAATTTTAGTCAGCAACCAGAAAATAGGTTTCGCAATAACCGTTAACACACCATAATCAACCGTTAACTCCAAACCTTCCGCAATTTCTTCTAACGCTGCCTGATCTTTCGGCCCGGCATAAAATACCGTATTAAATGTGTAGTTTGCGCCGGGTGCAACTACGGTTTCATTTTTATCTCTAAAACCAATCGTATAAATAACATTTCGCGGTTTATAGTTCGTGTAATATGTTTCTGTTTTATCCTTTTCTGGCACCCAGGCCGCTAAAAAATAATGCTGGATCATCGCTGCCCAGCCACCGCTAATATCTCTTTTTAAATTACTTTCCTGCATGTCTCCAAAATCAATTTTTTCATAACGTTCATCTGGAGAAAATATAACGCCACCCATATAAGTATAAATAAACTGTGACTGATCAACTTCAGATACTTGTGTACGTTGCAACTGATAATAGGTATTTCCGCGCCATATTTTAGCGGTTCTGTTTTCTACTTTTTGCTTCACATCAACTTTATGGCTGCCGCGGTAGAAGGTATACGTTTTAGTAAACTGTACACCGTCTTTGCTTGTCCAGTACAAATTGACGTCCATTGAATCTTTTGATTCATCCAGCACATAATTTGTACGCTCTGTTTTATATGTATCTAAATGGTTAGGTGCTGCAACTATGGAGTTAGCGTCCGCACTCTTACCGGTAAAACCGCTTTGGGCAACAAAAATTCGCGGCAGTTTTTCATTCATTAATAAAAAAGGATTTTCGGGTTCGTTTAATTTTAGTGGATAGTCTAAAAGTTTAAGCTGGCGAATATCGCCACCAACAGTATTAATGGTTACATCCAGAACATCGGTTACAACATGAATGGTCTGTCCCTGTTTAAATATATCTCTGGATTGTTCCGTTGGCACCGTGGATGAAGACGGAATGGCGCTGGCTGTTGGTGTTACTGTTGATTGTTCTGGCGCAATCGGAACTTCACCATTTGTATTCACTGATGAAGTGGCTGGTGCAGACTGTGTTTGCACCGCAGGTGTTGTCGCAACTTCCCTGGCAGCATGATCCTGTTGCCAGGCATCAAACATTAAAAATACTATAAATGCCAAGGCAACAAATAACAGCAAACGTTGTTGTTCCATACTCTTTTACAACCTTTATTTTTAAATTTACAACTCAAATAATTTTAATTATTTATGTTCATCTTTATCCGGCATTTTTTTCTGTCTTTTTTCCGGAACGGGATCAACACCACCTTCATTAAGCGGGTGACAGCGGCCTATTCTTTTCGCCGCCAGCCAGCCACCTTTTAGTACGCCATGCACTTTAATCGCTTCTTCTGCATAACTTGAGCAACTTGGATAAAACCGGCATCGCGGCCCAAGTAACGGGCTGATCAAATAGCGATATATTCTTATAATTAATAAGAAGGGATATTGAATTGTTTTGCTAAATGTTGCCATTGTTGTTCAAGTACAGCTCGAAGTTGTTGTGACGTTGCATTATTAGCAGCGTGCTTTGCAAGTACAACAATATCCAAACCCGCTAATTGTACCTTATGTTGACGAAAACTTTCTCGAACAATACGTTTAAATCGATTTCGACGAACAGCGAGTTTAATATTCTTTTTGGCAACCGCCAAGCCCAACCGAGCAACCATGTGATTGCCAGGCTGCTTATCTGATGCAGAATTTTTTCGTACAAGAATAAGCAAATAAGCATGATGGCGCTTATAGGGGTTTTCAAAGACGTTGCTAAATTGTTTTGCGGTGAGAAGCCGGTTGGCCCGAGAAAAAGACCCTGTTTTTCTATTTTTAAGCAAATCAACATGTTGTTGGTCTGAACAGGGTATACCCACGAGATTATCCTTCACGGACATGGGGGTCTTTAGCTCAATAATTATGCGCTTAAGCGTTTACGACCTTTTGCGCGACGTGCATTGATAATTGCGCGGCCACTGCGAGTTGCCATACGCGCACGAAAACCATGTGTGCGAGCACGTTTTAATGTACTAGGTTGAAATGTACGTTTCATTTGAATATCACCCGTTAAAAATCAATAAGTTACTGACAATGGTTTTCGTCAGAAAAGGCACGCAAGAGTAATGTTTATCGACCTGACTGTCAACCAAATGAAGAGATAAATCGACTAAAAAAGCAACTTTATCGATACTTTTATTATTTACTAATCAGGACACAATTTTTAAACATTTATCGCACATAACTGTGGATAACTTTTTTCTCTGGTGTTAAATTAAGGCCTCGATAAAGTGGCTGAAACAATAATTATGATGCCTTATTTATTGCCTAACACACTAAAATTACTGTAATTTTTCCTTATTTTGGGGTAGCGCGTGCAATCACTCTGGGATCAATGTCTCGATCGCTTGGAAGGCGAACTTTCGCCTCAACAATTTAATACCTGGATACGCCCTTTACACTTTGTGCTGGATAATAACGACGCTCGCCTGTTAGCCCCAAATAGTTTTGTGCTGGATTCAGTAAACGAGCAATTTATTTCCCGAATTAATGAAATTATCAGTCAGCTCGACTCAACTTTTCCCGCACCGATAAAAATCGAAGTTGGCAGCCATGAAGCCGAAGCTCTTGAGGCCCGAAGCCTTAACAACGCAGCAGCAAAAAACCCACCCAGTTCTTTTCAGCGCAAAAACGGCTTAAACCCAAATTTCACCTTTGACTCTTTTGTTGAAGGCAAGTCCAACCAAATGGGGCGTGCCGCCGCAACTCAGGTTTCTCAAAATCCTGGCACCGCCTATAACCCGCTCTTTATTTACGGAGGCGTGGGTCTTGGAAAAACACACTTAATGCATGCGGTGGGTAACTTAATTAAAGATCACAAGCCTGATTCCAATGTGGTTTATTTGCACTCCGAGCGGTTTGTCTCCGATATGGTGAAATCATTCCAACACAACACAATTAATGAATTTAAACGTTATTATCGCTCGGTTGATGCATTGCTTATTGATGATATTCAGTTTTTCGCAGGAAAGGGGCGCTCACAGGAAGAATTATTCCATACCTTTAATTCCCTGCTTGAGGGCAATCAGCAAATTATTATGACCTGTGATCGTTATCCAAAAGAAATTGACGGGCTGGAAGAGCGCTTAAAATCCCGTTTTGGCTGGGGCTTAACTGTCACCATTGAGCCACCTGAACTGGAAACCCGGGTTGCTATTTTAATGAGTAAAGCCCAGCAATCAAATATCGAACTACCCGAAGAGGTGGCTTTTTTTATTGGTGAGCGTATCCGTTCTAATATCCGAGAGCTAGAGGGTGCTTTACGTAGAGTGGTAGCAAACGCTCACTTCAGTGATAAAGCCATTACCCTCGATTTTGCTAAAGATGCCTTGCGTGACTTATTGTCTTCACACGATAAAATGGTTTCAATTGAAAATATTCAAAAAACGGTTGCCGGCTATTATAAAATTCGTGTTTCTGATATGCATTCCAAACGTCGTACCCGCTCAGTAACTCGGCCTCGCCAGCTGGCAATGGCACTTTGTAAAGAATTAACCAATCGCAGCTATCCTGAAATTGGTGATGCATTTGGTGGACGCGATCACACCACTATTTTACATGCCTGTCGTAAAATTGAGGAACTGAAAGAAGAAGATCCCAGAATTAATGAAGATTACCGCAATTTATTGCGAACATTGAGTACCTAAATTTAAAGATAAAATAACCTGGGGAAAAAAACTGGTTTTAATTTGAATAAGCTGTGGATAACTATTTTAATAAAATAAAAGCAGAGTTAACCACACTTTATCCACAGGGAGCAAGATGCTTAAATAAGAGTTATCCACAGATATAAATCTATCGTAATATTTTGATTTATATACTAAATATAGAGTTATTAACAGTATTTTTTAGCCTAATAATAGTAATAATAATGATATATATAGATCTATTAATTAATGAACCCTTTACCTAAAAAGTTAAGAAATAAGGACAAGTAAATTAAAATGAAAATTAGTTTATCGCGTGACAATATTTTAAAACCGCTCCAACATGTTGCCGGTGTTGTAGAGAGAAAACAAAATTCTCCGATACTTTCTAACTTACTACTTAAAGTTGAAAATAATCATTTAGCGTTAACTGGAACAGATTCAGAAGTTGAAATGATTATTAATACTCAGGTTGAATCAGATGAAACGGGTGAAACCACCATTCCTGCTAAAAAGTTTTTAGATATTTGTCGAACCTTACCCGATGGTGCACAAATCAATATTAATATTGATGCCAATAAAGCAGTTATTCGTTCAGGTAAAAGCCGCTTTACTTTATCCACTCTGCCAGCAAACGAGTTCCCGCAAAGTGATGCACTTAATGTTTCTCAGGAAATCAGCTTAAAACAATCCACCTTTAAAAAGTTAATCGATCAAGTCCAGTTTTCAATGGCGCAACAAGATGTGCGTTATTACTTAAATGGCCTGATGCTGGAAATTGATCCTCAGCATATTGTGACTGTTGCAACCGATGGCCATCGTCTTGCTATTTCTAAAGAAACAATTGCAACGGGTATCACTGAAAAACGCCAAATTATTATTCCACGCAAAGGGGTGAGTGAGCTTTCAAAATTATTAGAAAACTCGGATGAACCAGTAACACTACAGCTTGGTGATAACCTGATTAAAGTGACTCTAGGTGATATTACTTTTAGCTCAAAACTAATAGATGGTAAATTCCCGGACTACAACCAGGTCTTACCTGTTGATAATGATGCTATTTTAGAGTGTCCACGGGAAGTTTTAAAGCAAGCTTTTAGTCGTACTTCAGTTTTATCGAACGAGAAATATCGGGGTATGCGTTTGTCTTTAAGTGCGAATATATTAAATGCCACTATTAATAACCCGGATCAGGAAGAAGCAGAAGAAGAAATTGAAGTCATTTATTCCGGTGATGAGTTTGAAATCGGTTTTAACGTGGCCTATTTCCTCGATGTGCTTAATACAATTAAAGATGACAATGTTGTTATTAAATTTAAAGATGCGAATTCAAGCTGTATTATTCAGGCAAAAAGTGACGACAGTGTCAGCTACGTTATTATGCCAATGCGTTTATAAGTCTATTATTTAACTGCTTTTGTGAGTATCACCCAGTTATCTATTCAACATGTTCGGAATCTGGCTGAAAGTAATGTTAAGCCGGATTTGCGTTTTAATATTATTGAAGGTGCCAATGCCAGTGGTAAAACCAGTTTTTTAGAAGCGATTTACTTAATCAGCCAGGTAAAATCATTCCGCACCCATCGAATTAACCATATTATTCAACACAAACAGGCTGAATTACAGGTTGTCGCAAAATATCAGGATCATACTCAGTATACCCATGTGATCGGTTTAAGCCGTAATCGCAGCAGCACCAAAATTCACTTAAATAAACAAGCCATTAATTTAAGTTCTAAATTAGCCGCGCTGGTTCCTATTCAAGTTATTACACCTGAATCACATCGCTTATTAGAAGATGGGCCCAAATTCCGTCGCCAATTTATTGATTGGGGTGTGTTCCACGTGGAACATAGCTTTTTACACACATGGAAAGACTACCATCGGATATTGCGGCAGCGGAATGCGGCACTCCGGCAAAATCAACCGAAACAGCAAATACAAAGCTGGAATCAACCACTGATTGAAATCACGCAAAAATTTCACCAGGCAAGAGTTGAATACCTTCAGGCGTTAACCCCTATTGTTGAATCGTATACAGAACAACTGATTGGTGAAGCTGTTTCGTTGGACTATTTGCCGGGTTGGTCAAAAGATCAGAGTTTTAGCGATGCGCTGGAAAGTAGTTATGAACAGGATTGCCAGTTTCGACATACACGGGTTGGCCCACACCGTGCTGATCTCAGTATGAAGTCGCACGGCATCACTGTTCAAATCGGGCTTTCGCGTGGGCAACAGAAATTACTGGTTTGTGCGCTACGATTAGCACAAATTCAATACTTGCAGCATTTATCACAACAATCTTGCATTATTTTAGTTGATGATTTGCCTGCGGAGCTGGATAAAGCCCATCGGGATCGCTTAATGGTTTTGCTTGATAATACGGATGCGCAAATATTTGTCACAACCACAGATGCCAGTTTGCTGGCCGTCAACCCACAAACATCAAAAAAGGTGTTCCACGTGGAACACGGAAAAATAAAAGAAGTGGTATACTAAGCGTCATTCTTACTGGATGGTTTAATTTGAACGCATCGGTAAAAATAACTTAATAAAAAGGTACAAAGATAATGGCTGATCCGACTTATGATTCAACGAATATCAAGGTTTTAAAAGGTCTTGATGCGGTTCGAAAACGTCCCGGTATGTATATTGGTGACACCGATGATGGCACCGGTTTACATCATCTGGTTTTTGAAGCGGTGGATAATTCAATAGATGAAGCACTGGCGGGGCATTGCAGTTCGGTGGATGTGGTTATTCATTCAGATGGTTCGGTTTCTGTTAAAGACGATGGCCGTGGTATTCCAACTGACATGCATGAAGAGGAAGGCCGTTCAGCAGCCGAAGTTATCTTAACCGTGCTTCACGCAGGTGGTAAATTTGATGATAATTCCTATAAAGTATCCGGTGGCTTACATGGTGTGGGTATTTCGGTTGTTAATGCCTTATCTGAAACCTTAAAACTCACTATTTGGCGTGAAGGCAAAAAGCACGAGCAAGAATATTCAGATGGTGACCCTGTTGATTCATTAAAAGTTGTCTCAGATACAGATCGAACCGGTACTGAAATCCGTTTTTATCCCAGCCATAAAATCTTTTCTACAACCGAGTTTCATTATGACATTCTTGCAAAACGGCTTCGTGAACTGTCCTTTTTAAACTCGGGTGTATGCATTACCTTAACCGATGAACGTGACGACACTAAAAGCGATAAATTTGAATATATTGGTGGAATTAAAGCTTTTGTCGAACACTTAAACAAGAATAAAACACCGTTACATGAAACCGTTTTTTATACTGACACATTAAAGGATGATGTGATGGTTGAGGTGGCTATGCAATGGAACGACTCTTACCAGGAAAATATTTTCTGTTTTACCAACAATATTCCTCAACGAGACGGCGGAACACATTTAGCCGGTTTTCGTGGGGCGCTCACCCGGAGCCTGAATAATTATATCGAGCAAAGCGGTATTGCAAAAAAAGCAAAAGTAAATGTTAGTGGAGACGATGCACGTGAAGGTTTAACCGCTGTTTTGTCCGTTAAAGTGCCGGATCCTAAATTTTCATCACAAACAAAAGACAAACTGGTTTCCTCTGAAGTAAAAGGGATAGTGGAATCCACTGTGGGTGAGAAATTACAGGAATTTTTACTGGAAAGCCCTACAGATGCAAAGGGTATTGCGAGTAAAATTGTCGATGCAGCGCGTGCGCGCGAAGCGGCTCGTAAAGCCAGAGAAATGACCCGCCGAAAAGGCGCACTGGATGTGGCCGGTTTACCGGGTAAACTGGCTGATTGTCAGGAAAAAGATCCGGCTTTGTCCGAATTATTCCTGGTGGAAGGGGACTCCGCTGGCGGCTCTGCCAAGCAAGGTCGGGATAGAAAATATCAGGCCATTTTACCGCTCAAAGGTAAAATTCTAAATGTTGAAAAAGCACGCTTTGATAAAATGCTATCGTCGGTTGAAGTGGGTACCTTAATTACCGCGCTGGGTTGTGGTATTGGTCGGGATGAATTTAATTTAGCCAAGTTACGCTATCACCGTATTATTATTATGACGGACGCGGATGTGGATGGCTCACATATCCGCACCCTGTTACTCACATTTTTTTATCGCCAAATGCCAGAGTTGATTGAAAACGGTTATATCTATATTGCGCAACCCCCTTTGTATAAAGTTAAAAAAGGCAAACAGGAACGTTATGTCAAAGATGACAGCGAGCTCAATGAATACCTGTTACAAATAGCGCTGGATAATACCGAATTATTTGTTAGTGCCTCAGCCCCTGCTATGTCAGCATTAGCTTTAGAAGAATTGGCAAAACAACATGTCATGGTGATGCAAAGCATTAACCGGTTAGCACGGCGATACTCGGCCGATGTTTTAAAAACAATACTTACTTTACCGGTTGTTAATCAGGATGATTTAAAAAATAACAGCCACATGCAAAATTGGTTTGAGCAGTTAAATGAAAAAATAAAACTTGATGATAGTTTACAAATTAATATCGAATTTGAAGCACAAACAGAAGCAGGCGACTGGCGCGCCAGTATTATTCAAACCCGACACGGGATTAATTACGAGAAAGTGATGAAGCCTGAATTTTTCGAGTCGGGTGAATACGCTGCAATGAAAACCTTGACCGAACAACTCGATGGTTTACTTGGTGAAGATGCTTACGTGAAGCGTGGCGACAAACAGGAAGCCTTTGATAATTTTGCAGACGTTATGCGTTGGTTAATGGAAGAATCAAAACGCGGCTTAAATATTCAACGCTATAAAGGCCTGGGTGAAATGAACCCCGATCAACTTTGGGAAACCACACTGGATGCCAACAACCGGCGTTTACTACAGGTACAAATTGAAGATGCGATTGCAACCGATGAAATCTTTACTACCTTAATGGGCGATCAGGTAGAACCGCGCCGCATCTTTATTGAAACCAATGCGCTTAATGCAAGCAATATAGATATCTAATCTTTAGACAGGATTGCTTTCAAAAAATATTAATATCATCGCAAGTCTTTTGTCATGCTAACTTAGGTAAAGTAGCTATACTTATAAAATAATAACGACTAAAGACAAGCTTAAATATGCGGTATATTATTAATTTCGCTGATATAGGTTTGAATGATCTTAATCGGGTGGGTGGTAAAAACGCTTCACTTGGTGAAATGATTGTAAATCTTACTCAAGCCGGTATTCGTATTCCAGCCGGATTTGCGACTACTTCCGAAGCCTACTGGCATTTTATTAATTATAATAACCTTAAAGCACGCATTAACGATCAGTTAAAAGATTTAAACACCCATAATATTTCCTCGCTAACCAGCACCGGTAAGATTATTAGGGACTGGATCATGCATGCGAAAATGCCGGATGACTTAATCGAGGAAATTCGTAGTGGCTACAAAAGTTTAGGCAACTGTGCGGTGGCTGTGAGAAGTTCCGCAACAGCAGAGGATTTACCTAATGCCTCTTTTGCTGGTCAACAGGAAAGCTACTTAAATATCAAAGGTTTTGAAAACCTGATTTATACCTGCAAGCGGGTATATGCTTCCTTATTTACTGATCGTGCTATTTCCTATCGGGTCGATCAGGGTTTTTCTCATATGGATGTTGCCCTGTCCATTGGTATCCAGAAAATGGTGCGCTCCGATTTAGGCAGCGCTGGTGTGATGTTTACTCTAGATACCGAAACCGGCTTTCGAGATGTAGTCTTTATTAATGCGGCCTATGGGTTGGGTGAAAATGTGGTGCAGGGCGCAGTTAACCCGGACGAGTTTTATGTGTATAAAAAAACCCTGCACAATGGCAACCGTCCCATTATTAAACGCCAGTTGGGTGACAAAGCATTGAAGATGATTTATGCCAGTGATAATGCTGCCGGTCTTTCAACTCGCAATATTCATGTGCAGCAGCCGGATCGGAATAAATTTTGCCTAACCGATGATGAGATTTTAGAGCTCGCCGATTACGCGATTAAAATTGAGCAGCACTATACCTCCCAGGCCGGTGTGCACAAACCGATGGATATTGAATGGGGTAAAGATGGCGGCGATGGCAAACTGTATATTTTACAGGCGAGGCCAGAAACCGTGCAGTCGCAGCAAACAGGTTCGATTATTGAAAGTTATCAACTGGAACAACGTGGTGAAATATTAACCAGTGGCAAAAGCATTGGCAGTAAAATTGCGCAGGGTAAAGCGCGGGTAATATTAGAAGCCGCCTTTATGCATGAATTAAAACCGGGTGAAGTGTTGGTTACTGATATTACCGATCCCGACTGGGAGCCGATTATGAAAATTGCCTCGGCAATTGTCACGAATCGTGGTGGCCGAACCTGCCATGCGGCGATTATTGCACGTGAACTGGGTATTCCCGCCATTGTGGGTTGCAATGATGCGACTCATCGAATCGAAAGCGGTGAAGTTGTGACCGTTTCCTGTGCCGAGGGCGATAGCGGCTATGTTTATCGGGGTAAACTGGCTTTTAGCCATAATCAATACGAGGTTGATACCAGCAAAAAGCCGCACACTAAATTGATGATCAATTTGGCCAATCCGGAAAAAGCTTTTGAGGCCTCTTTTTTACCTGCCGAGGGGGTGGGCCTGGCACGGCTGGAGTTTATAATAAACAGTATGATTCGAGTGCATCCCCGAGCCATCCTCTCTTATGACAAGGAGGGAGCGCTGGATCCAACCGTACGCTCAAAAATAAAATACCTGAGCCACGGTTATTCTAATCCGCGCGCTTTTTACGTGAATAAACTGGCAGAAGGAATGGGCACCATTGCTGCCGCTTTTTATCCACGGCCGGTTATTATTCGCTTAAGCGATTTCAAGTCGAATGAATATGCCTCATTAATCGGTGGCCAGACATTTGAGCCGCATGAAGAAAACCCCATGATCGGCTTTCGAGGTGCGTCCCGTTATCCAGAAAAAAACTTTCGTGAATGTTTTGCAATGGAATGCGATGCTATAAAACAGGTACGCAATGTGATGGGTTTAAGCAATGTATCGGTGATGATACCATTTGTGCGCAGTATTGATGAAGCAAAACGCACCCTGGAACTGATGTCACAAAATGGTTTGAAGCATGGCATTGATAATCTGAATATATTTTTAATGTGTGAACTACCGGTTAACGCCTTGATGGCCGATGAATTTTTAGAATTATTCGATGGTTTCTCTATAGGCAGTAATGATTTAACCCAGCTTACCCTGGGTGTTGATCGGGATTCGGGCTTACTGGGGGGTTATGATGAACGTAACCCTGCGGTTAAACAACTCATGTCACTGGCTATTGAAGCCTGCAAAAAACAAAAAAAATACATTGGTATTTGTGGGCAGGCACCTTCTGATTTTCCGGAAATAACAACCTGGCTGGTGGAACAAGGTATCGAAAGCATTTCTCTTAATCCTGACTCAATCCTGCCGATGTATGATGTGGTATTAAAAGCCGAGCAAAGCATGGCTTAAAAGTTAAATGAAGTAAGTGCTGGTTACATATTTGGTTATTTACAATAATATTACGATAGCGATTAGAGCCGCAAGAAAAAGAAAGTAGCGACCTAATTGTATATTGCCTTTATGTTCTTCCTTATACCTTAATTGCAATTTTTCGACTTCGTAATCACTAAGCTTGCTACAATGGCTGCATTGTTTTTCTTTGCGCGGGTAACGTAATCCACATCGCAGGCATTTTTTTGTGATAACAATTCGAGGAGGAATAAACAAATTTTATTTTCTCTTTTTATGCATCAAGTAACAAACTGGTTTATGGCTGCAAATAACTTGATGGCTACTCGCAAGGTATACCATATAGAAACAGGATAGCATTAATATACTTTGCGCTTTCTATAAACCTGTTATTAAAGAGTAATTACTTGATCGGGCATATACCAAACAGGGCGCTATATAGATTAGGG
>VAPL010514868.1_pt1 | contig 21603 bp, 16 predicted proteins | sample 3395061 | NCBI WGS metagenome assembly VAPL01 (sample SAMN08290444, study PRJNA428436) | hydrothermal vent metagenome | isolation source: Deep-sea hydrothermal vent chimney 2 | place: Pacific Ocean: Juan De Fuca Ridge | depth 2182 m m | reverse complement strand
TGTGGTCAGTTAGCTTATCGGCGTAAGCGATTTGCGGGCTGCCATGTGGCATCTGTTGGTCGTTTGAGCTCGAGAACCATCCATGCGTTGTTTGATGTATTGCCGCGCATGGTACTGGCCAGCTTTGACATTGACGGGAAATTATTTCCGTCAAAAACAATCTGGCTATTAGCAATTTCAGCGACATGATAATTGCCGTAATACTTTGTACGCACTTGGGTTCCATCGGGTAAAAATACCGAGTCCCAATGTATCCCCTGAGTTGTAGGAAGGGTTGCTTCAAAGTCTTCAGCAGTACGGTCAAGGAAGTCCTGAACTATATGCTCAATCACAGACGAAGCCCGGGAGGGATAACGGTGAGAGAGTTCGTTATATAGTTCAGGTGATATTGGGATTGCTACAAAGGAATCGAGTGATAGTGACATTAGTTTGCCTCAAATAGGTTGTTATATTTACGATATACTATTATAGCGCTATATAGTACTATGTCAAGTGTTTGAAGGTATATCCTATAGGCAGGTAAAATTCTTTGTCTTAACTGTGAAATCGCTGGCTCAACCTCGGTTGGGCTTATAAAGGCTTGAGCCGTATGCGGGGAAACTCGCACGTACGGTTCTTAGGGGAGGGGTGGCCAGTAATGGTTGCTCCTTACCCGACAGCATCATCCCTCATTTCCAAACTGTTCCATGCAGTTTCAAGAAAGCTCGTAAGCTCTATGTTTACGGGTTTTTTTGTTGCCTTTTATTAGCAGAATAAAGCAAAGCGTGTTCAGCGTCTTCCCGGCTTTTGCTTCACTCTTGTATCAATAATATTACGATTAAAATACAGGGTATTTTTTCACATTTTAATACCTGATTTGTACCGCGACTTTTTAGAGCAAATCACTAGAATAAGACGGGCTGATTAACACCGCTGTCGTTACTCAGAGTAGGAGAGATGTTTATGAGCTAAAGAAGGATTTTTCTAGCACTATCATGAGCATTCGGGAATATCTAGCATTTATAATGGTAATATTACCAAGAAATGAAGGCTGGTTATTGATTATGATGTCCTCCTTGTCTAGTGACAACCTTCGGGTTGTTTTAGATATTGGGGGACGGAGCATTACTGACAGGGATGTCCTTATCAAATGCTCTACTAAATATATGAGAAATCAACATGCTTAGCTTTGGTTTATTTAGCCGCCAGTTTTTCAGACTTATACAGCCTAAAAATGTCTTCTTAAGACAGGATGTATTTCAAATAGATCCCAGATACCGTAAAATGGATACTTATAAGCGTGCCCGATATCGCAAAGAAGCAAAAGTACGTCTGCTCGCACTCAGTTGCATTTACCTGGCTTTTACTGCTTGGTGGATTATCTTTTACTAATTAGCTCTTTAATATTTATTTTGTTCTTTACTGTTTGAAAGACAGCCATATGCCCGCGTTCATTCCAGTGCACATCACCTTTAATGTATTTTAAACGAAGAGTTTCCTCTGCGGAGGTCTTTAGGTTGTTGTTTATAAAAGTGGGGAATAAATTGATAAAAGCGATATTATTCTTTGTTGCCCAGTTCTGCCAAAATATAACCTGTTTTGAATCAAGATCCTGATTCAAAACCTGGTCAGGCCAAGGATATACAGCGATGGTAAGCGGAATTTTACGCACGTCCAGATAAGATTTTAGTTGCGCCATATGGCCAGCTGAAATTTCCAGGCCTTTAGCAGCAAATTCCTTGAATAAATTATCATCCATCGTCCACAATGCACGGCGCTGTTTTAGTCCTTTATCCCATGAACGTGTTTTAGCTTTTAATAATGCAGAAAGATTTCGTAGTCGAGCAAGGAAATAAGTATATTGAGTAAAAAATTCTTTTACGCTCATCTTAGGTTTTAAATTTTTATTGGCTTGTGACTCTGCCGCTCCCAGGTTTGCCGCATTTCCCTTGCTGATGACGTTCTCGTTTTCATCAAAGCGATAGCCGAGGGCTTCATCTTCAGCATCGGATAAATCTATAAACACGATAACAGTGTCAAATTTAAGACCAACCGTGTCAATGAGATATTTAATTTTTCGGTAATAAATAATAGGTGAGTAAGATGAAACACCAGCATTTAAAATATCAACATTAAACTGCATGTAATAATTTTTTAAAAGACCGGCAAAGGTTTTATCAAAAGCGATGCCAACTCCTTCAGTGAATGAATCACCAATTAAAAGAATACGTTTTGTTCCTGCCGTTGGCTTGAGTGTAACGGTTCTATTAGTACTATCTTTAAAGCCGAGCGAATTAGTATCGATACGGTAATCATGCTTACCCCATTCGGCAAGATAGTTGCTGATATTTTTTTCCAGATCGTGGTGGTAAATTGTGTTTGGATTGCGGTAAAACGCCTCACGAATACTTGAGGTGACATAAGAAGGCTCAAATAGGCCGACTATTTTTAGTGCAGCTGCTAGACTAAAATCAATAATTAGAAAGCCAATAATGATAATGCTTGTAAGTGTTTTTTTGGGATTGGCTTCAAACCAGTTTTGTTGTGGTGTCATAATGAATTCGGCTTGATATGATTAGTTTTTTAAGTGCGTGTTAAATAAATAAGAAGACAGTATACCTGTATGCCAACAGAAATTGAAAAAAAAATAGAAGCAATTATTCAAACCGAACTACCTGCTGCATTAATTGAACCAACGGCAGTGCATTGGCAGTCTTTGCTTGAAAATATTGAAGATGTTTATTTTGGTAATACCTGGGATAGCAGCATTATTGAATCTTTAGCCAAAGTTTGGGCGTGTAGCGAAATAGTTGCTCGATGGTGTATTCGGTATCCACGATGGCTCATGGATTTAAACACTGCCAATATCGTTGAAAATAGTATGAGTTTTCATGATTACCGTGATAAATACCAGCAACAAAATGGTTCGGTTGCAGATGAAACAGATTTGTACAAAGTATTACGACAGTTCCGCAACCAACAGATGTTGCGCATAATCTGGCGGGATATTTGTGGCTGGAGTGATTTAAATAATACCATTTCTGAATTATCTGCATTAGCTGAAGTTTGTATTAACGTGGTGCGAGACTTTTATACTCAATCAGATTCTGATTTTAGCCGGGAATTTGGTCAGCCATATAGCGATAATAATGAGGAACAGGAATTAATTGTTATTGCGATGGGTAAGCTGGGCGCAGGCGAACTGAATTTATCATCCGATATTGATTTAATTTTTGCATATCACATGGACGGTAAAACCAGGGGTGGCCAGAAAGAGATTGAAAATTCCGAATATTTTATTCGTCTGGGTAAAAAGGTAATTTCAGCCCTAAATAATACTACTGAAGATGGTTTTGTTTTTAGAGTCGATATGCGCTTGCGTCCTTTTGGTGATGGTGGTGCACTTGCCAGTAGTTTTAATTCACTGGAAAATTACTATCAAATTCATGGCCGCGAATGGGAGCGCTATGCCATGATTAAGGCACGTGTTGTTGCCGGCAAAGAAGAAACGGCGAAAGAATTAATGCAAATGTTACGGCCCTTCGTGTATCGACGATATATGGACTATGGTGCTTATGAATCAATGCGTGAACTTAAGTCTATGATCACTCAACAGGTTAATAAAAAAGGCATGCAAGCCAATGTTAAGTTAGGTGCTGGAGGTATTCGTGAAATAGAATTTATTGGCCAGGTATTTCAATTAATTCGTGGTGGACGTGATGCGCGCTATCAGCAGCGTGAGTTACTTAAAATTTTAGCGGTTATAAAAGATGAACAGCGTTTACCTGAATATGCTGTGAACGAACTTTGTGAAGCTTATACCTTTCTGCGAAATACAGAACATTGCCTGCAGGCGGTGCGGGATCAACAAACGCATCAATTACCTGAGTTGGAAATAGAGCAAACACGGCTAGCTTTCGCGATGGGGTTTAATCATTGGTCCAAATTTATTATCGTTTTGGAAAAACACCGCATAAAAGTACAAGCTTTTTTTGAACAGGTATTTGATGCACCGCACACAGAAACGGAAGTCAGCAATAGTGTATTTAAACAAATCTGGCAAGATCAAATTTCTGAAGAGTCCATTGCCAATGAATTACTAAATATTGGTTATCAGGAACCGGATAGCGTTTTAAAAACCCTGGCTGACCTACGCGCTAGCAAAGCATTCCAGACGCGAACCACTCAAGGGCAACAAAGACTGAATAAGTTAATGCCAATGGTTATTGGTGCAGTCGGACAAGTTGCTAATGCAGATATAACTTTGCAACGTGTTATTGAAATAATAGAACAGGTCGCAAAACGCAGCGTCTATATGTCGCTGTTGATTGAGAATCCCCTTGCTTTATCTCAACTGGTAAAGCTTTGTGAGCAAAGCCCCTGGGTGACGCGTTATATTAGTCGACACCCTTTATTACTTGATGATTTACTCGACCCGCGCAGCTTATATGTGCCTGCAACCAAGCAAATATTAAAAGATGAATGTAATAAAAAAATACAGGACTTAAATCAGGCTGATGACGAACAAATTGCAGATACAGTTCGACATTTTAAACAATCGAATGTTTTGCGTATAGCGGCGGCTGATTTGGCTAAAGCCGTTACGCTTATGCGTATCAGTGATTATTTAAGCTGGTTAGCTGAAGTAGTGTTAGATGTTTCACTTGAACAGGCGTGGACGTATATGGTGCAACGTTATGGTCGGCCTGTTTGCGCTACAAACGGTGATGTTTGTGATAAAGGCTTTGCTATTATCGGCTATGGAAAATTAGGTGGTTATGAACTGGGGTATGGTTCCGATTTAGATATGGTTTTTTTACATGGGGCAAAAAGTGATCAGGACATGACTATGGTTGCACAAACCGCAACATCCGATAGCAATGCAATAAAAGCGCGGTCCATTGTAAATTCAGTTTTTTTTATGCGTCTGGGGCAGCGTCTTATTCATTTACTCAGTACTCGAACAGCAGCAGGGCGTTTATACGAGGTTGACCTTCGCTTAAGACCGGATGGTGCATCAGGGATGCTAGTTAGCTCAATTAAATCTTATGATAAATATCAAAACAACAAAGCCTGGGTCTGGGAGCATCAGGCGTTAGTGCGTGCACGTGCAATTTGTGGTGAGCCGGCTATTATGCAACAGTTCAATCATATTCGTAAAAGTGTCTTAACCCAACAACGAGATATCACACATTTAAAAAAAGAAGTGATTACGATGCGCGAAAGAATGCGCCAGTCGCTTAGTAAAGATAATTTCCAGCAGTTTGATATAAAACAGGGTGTCGGTGGTTTGGTCGATATTGAGTTTATTGTTCAGTTCTGCGTGCTTGCCTGGGCAAATGAATATCCGGAATTATGTGAGTTCACCGATAACATTAATTTACTACAAAGTTTACTTAAAGCTGGAAAATTGTCGGCACTAGATTCTGATAATTTAACGAATGCTTATAAAAAATACCGTCAACGCATCCATCGCTTGGCGTTGCAGGACCAAAGAGGTTTTGTTAGCGCTGATAAATATATTTCCCAACGTGACGATGTTAAGTTGGTATGGAGTCGGGTATTTTCTGAATAATGACACCCTAAAATAATATGGAAGCTACATTTTGGTATTAAATCTACAACTTAACAGAAAACCAGGAAAATTTAGAAGATCAGGAAAAAGCTGGATAGCTATTCTATTTGGTCTGATTTTTTTTGCCGGCGGCTTAAGTTTTTTATTTTTTACCGTGGTAGCGGATGTCTATGATGGTTGGCGAATGCAGTCATGGCAATCGACTCAGGCAAAATTACTTGCCACCAACCTTAATCGTAATTATTCGAATAATGCCGATACTTTTAATGCTTCAGCGCGTTACGAATATACCCTTGGTGGGCAGCGTTATATCAGTACGCGCGTTGCAATAGCCGACATGGCTGATAATATCGGCAATTTTCAAAAAACATTGGCGCAGCAATTACGCAACGCATTTCGTAATCGCCAACCAATCACAATCTGGTATGACCCGCAAAGCCCGACAAGTTCGGTTATTAATCGAGATATTCGTTGGGGGCTAATCGCTTTTAAAATGATTTTTGTTATCGTGTTTGGCGGTATTGGTTTTGCGATGTTGTATTATGGTTTTAAATCGGAAGATAAAATGTCTCGCTCACAAGTTGAACGCGAGCAACCTTGGCTTGTACGGCCTGAATGGAAAAATGGCGCAATTAAGTCTAACGCAAAATCCAGCATGGTCGCGGCATGGGGTATTACTCTTTTCTGGAATGCCATTAGTTTTCCCGCTAGCATCGCAGTTTTGCCGGAGATTATAGAAAAACAGGAACTCAAGTCGCTAGCCGTTTTTATTTTTCCACTTATTGGTTTAGGCCTACTGTATTGGGCGGTTAAAACATCTTTGCAGTGGCGACGCTTTGGGTACACGCCTCTCACAATGGATCCCTATCCGGGCAGTATTGCGGGACAGGTCGGTGGCCATATCCGTATTAACTGCACCTATCAACCGCAGCAAATTTTTAAAGTCACGCTTAGTTGTATTTACAGTTATATGTCGGGCTCAAGTAAAAGCCGAAGCCGCAAGGAAAATACAAAGTGGTTGGACGAAGGCTATGCGCAGGTTAATCCTGGAGCCAGAGCTGTTAATATTTATTTTTGTTTTGATGTACCCGATAATTTGCCCGCTAGTGACGACAAAACCAGTGAGTCTTACCACTTATGGCGTTTAACACTTGAATCTGAAATGGACGGCACGGATTTAAACCGAAACTTTGAAATACCGGTTTATAAAACCGGGCAACAATCGGCTCATATTAATTTTAAATCACCAGAATTATTACCTGCCGGGGTTGAGAAGGTGACCACAGAATCGTTGTTGCCATTAAGCCATACAGGTTCGAGCAAAACCCTATACTATCCTATGCTACGGAAGCCATCGAACAGTCTTGCGGGCGTTATTTTTGGTGGTATCTTTGCGGCGGTAGGCGTATTTTTATGGCAGCAGGCACAAACTGAAGGGGGAATGCTTTACTTTATGGCCAGCGTCTTTAGTTTGATTGGTTTTGGCGTCGTACTATCGGGAATTTATTCAGCATTTAATTCTCTGCAAATAAAATTTGATGGCATAAGCTTGCATTATCGTCGTCGGTTTCTTTTTTTTACCTTAGTGGATAAAGTGATTGCATACACAGGCATAGCAGGTATTGGCAGCAGTCAAGGTGGTACAGGTAATATTGGTGGTAAACACCGAATTGCTTATAAGATTTTCGCTTTGGTAAAAGGTAAAAAATATACACTGGTTGAATCAATTGATTCTGCGAGTAAGAAAGATCAGGTGATTGAATATTTTGAAAAGGAAATAAGTCGCTAGAGATTAACTATCGAAGTTCACTGCTGTCCCGTTAACTTAAACTTAATGCTGCCGAAATGTAAGTAATGCCTACGTTTATACTAATACTAATGCCGCCGGAAATGGAATGGGTGAGGCTGACTAACGGACTCGCTATTTGCCATCCATGGCCACTCGACTGCCGCGTCCGTGCGGCAGACGGTCCGTTAGTCAGCCTCACCCATCCCATATCCTACTTGTATGCTCGTTTCAAAAGTTAACGAGATAGCAGTGATCGAAGTTATTAAAAACGAACATAAACGGAAAGATATTATTGTTGCTAGTATTATTTTTTTGCTGGTTGGCTTATTTAGTCTTTAATATGTTATGCCAGATCTTTGAAGCAAAACTGGATGGTGCTGATTTCAATCATTGGTATAGTATCACCGTCTTTTAGTGGTAATTGCTTTGTGTTATTCGACACGAAAGCCCATTTGACTCAAAATCTGAAGAATACTGGATATTTTCAGTGCTTTACGCTCTCATTTCCCTGAATAATCGCGTTATAATAGCGAGCTGTATATATAGAAGGTGTAAGGAGAAATGTGCCATGTCGATGGCTGATCGTGACGGTTTTATCTGGTTTGACGGAAAATTAATCCCCTGGCGCGAAGCCACGGTGCATGTGTTAACGCATACCTTACACTATGGTACCGGCTGTTTTGAAGGTGTCCGTGCTTATCACGCCGATCAAGGGACGGCTATTTTTCGTTTGGATAAGCATACTGAGCGGCTGTTTAATTCTGCCAAAATTTTGGGTATGGAAATTCCACACAGCAAAGAAGAGCTTATTGCAGCTCAATTAGCGGCAGTAAAAGAGAATAATCTGGATTCGGCCTATATTCGTCCCATGTGTTTTTATGGTGCAGAAGGTATTGGTTTGCGTGCAGACAATTTAAAAGTACATACCATGGTTGCTGCTTGGGAATGGGGCGCTTATCTTGGCAAAGAAGCGTTAGAAAAAGGCATTCGTATAAAGACTTCATCCTTTACCCGTCATCACGTTAACATTACCATGTGTAAAGCGAAAGCTAACGGTAATTACATGAATTCCACCATGGCCTTGCAAGAAGCCTTGCGCGATGGATATGACGAAGCCTTGCTATTAGACGTTGATGGTTTTGTTGCCGAAGGCAGTGGCGAGAATATTTTTATTGTTCGCGATGGTGTTATTTATACTCCGGAATTGACCTCGGCACTTGAAGGCATAACCCGTGAAACCATTATGGCACTTGCAGAAGATATGGGTGTCGAAGTTAAATCCAAACGCATTACCCGTGACGAAGTGTATATTGCTGATGAAGCCTTCTTTACTGGCACGGCGGCAGAAGTTACTCCTATTCGCGAGTTAGATGGTCGTAGCATTGGCAGTGGTTCACGTGGCCCCATTACCGAAAAATTACAAACCATGTATTTTGACCTAGTGCATGGGCGTCTTGAAAAATATAATCATTGGTTAACGGTTGTTAAATAAATCTAATTAAAAAATAATGAAGTTGTTCGTTGAGGAGAATATGATGGCCGAAACAAAAGCAAAAACACCTAACGCCGCCGCGCGTTATGAAGTAACTCTAAAAGATTTACCTTTGCATTGCCCTATGCCCGATAGCAGTTTATGGGATTCGCATCCACGTGTTTTTTTACCGATAGAGGATACAGGTGAAGCGAAGTGTCCTTACTGTGGTGCGGTTTATACACTTAAAAGTAATTAAGGATCTGTCCAAGCACTGTATAAAATATGATTTCTGAAATTCCTCATTTTGAATCAGCACAGGTTCTAGTTTTAGGCGACGTTATGCTCGACCGCTATTGGGTGGGCGACACAAAACGTATTTCTCCAGAAGCGCCCGTGCCAGTGGTTAAAGTTGGTTCGATTGAAGAACGTGCCGGCGGTGCGGGTAATGTTGCCATTAATATTGCAGCGCTGGGTGCACATGTGACTGTGGTTGGTTTAACCGGCAAAGATGATGCGGCAAATAGTCTGCTTAAGCTAATGCAACAGGCCGGTGTGGCAGCACATTTTAGTCAGGATGAGAATCACGCAACAGTCACCAAGCTGCGTGTACTAAGCCATAATCAGCAACTGATACGTCTGGATTTCGAAGACGGTTTCCCTAAACTGGATAACGAGAAATTGTTACAAATTTTTACGCAGCAAATAAATAATGCCGGTGCGGTTATATTATCCGACTACGGCAAAGGCACCTTAGATGAATGTCAGGGTTTTATTCAGCAGGCCGCCGCACATCAAATTCCGGTACTAGTCGATCCTAAAGGCGCAGACTTTAGCAAATATCAAGGTGCGACAGTTATTACACCTAACCTGTTAGAATTTGAAGCCGTTGTTGGTCACTGTAAAACCGACACTGAGCTTGTTAACAAAGGCATGGCCTTACTTGAAGAGCTTGATTTAAATGCACTGTTGATTACCCGTAGCGAAAAAGGCATGAGTTTACTGCAACGTGGTAAAGATGCGTTGCACTTACCCACACGTGCACGCGAAGTGTATGACGTTACCGGTGCAGGTGATACCGTTATATCGGTACTTGCAGCAAGCCTGGCTGCCGGAGTGGAGTTAGCCGAGGCCACTGTGTTAGCTAACTTAGGTGCCGGTGTGGTGGTGAATAAAATTGGTACCGCAACAGTGAATCAGCAAGAATTAAAAAACGCCATGCGGCAAACACATTCGGTTCAGCGTGGTGTGATGGATGAAGATGAAATGTTACATCTAGCACGTCAGGCACAATCGTGTGATGAGAAAATTGTTATGACCAATGGTTGTTTCGATATATTACACACAGGTCATGTCGCTTATTTAGAAGAAGCCGCTTTACTCGGTGACAGGTTAATTGTTGCCGTAAACGACGACGCATCGATTAAACGATTAAAAGGTGATGACCGTCCAGTAAACCCAATGGATAAACGCATGCGCATGTTAGCGGCATTGGAATGTGTTGATTGGGTTGTACCTTTTTATGAAGACACTCCAACACGATTAATTTGCAAATTATCGCCCGACATTCTGGTGAAAGGCGGTGATAATAATGTTAATGATATTCCCGGTGGAGACTGTGTACGAGAAGCTGGTGGAGAAGTACAGGTGCTTACTTATATTGATGGTGTATCAACAACTGAAATAATCAGTACGATACGCGAAACAGAAAATAAAAATTAATATTATTTTAACTTTGGCTTTTAATAACAACTTTTCAGAAAAAACATAAAATAAACTCGTCATTTCCGCGTAGGCGGGAATCTATCTTTTTACGAGGCACTAAATTCATTTTTATTAAATTATTTTATAAATGAACACAAAGCCACGAACAATAAAATCATGATGATTAAATCCCTGCTGCTATGAATACAAAACCCCTTAAATGCGATATTGCAATTTTTGGCGGTGGTGTTGCCGGCCTGTGGTTGCTAGCGGCGTTGCGTCAACAAGGCTTTCAAACATTATTGTTTGAAACAGATGCATTGGGTGCTGGGCAAACACGCTTTGCACAAGGCATTATTCATGGTGGTACAAAGTATGCGTTAATGGGAAAAATTACCGCTTCATCAGAAGCTATTTCAGCCATGCCAAAGGTCTGGCGAGACAGCATGGAAGGAACGGGCGTTATCGATCTTAGACAAGTTAAGCTCTTATCAAAAAACCAGTGTATGTGGTCAAGCAGTGCATTGACATCACGACTAGCCGGTTTTTTTGCCAGTAAAATAATGCGCAGCCGTACCGAAGAACTTAAAAAACAGCAACGCCCGAAAATTTTTCAGCATAGTTTGTTTAAAGGTAAAGTATATAATCTGGATGAACCTGTTTTAGATACCGAGAGTATTATTCGAGCACTGGCAGAGCCAAACCACAACGCTATTATGCATATCGTTTCTTTGCCTGATTTTGAAAATCAAAACAATACACATTTTTCTGTAGAAGATAAAGCCGGCGCACACTGGAAAGTAGAAGCACAACGTTGCATCTTGATGGCTGGGCAGGGGAATGAAAGCCTATTGCAGGCAATGTCATATAACGACAAAAAATCCCCACAGCCTGCAATGCAACTACGACCTTTAAAAATGGTCATGTTGCGCGGTAATTTACCCGAAAAAATTTATGCACACTGTTTAGAGGCCAATATTAATCCACGTTTGACCATTACCAGTCATGAAGACAGTAACGGTGAAATAGTCTGGTATATGGGCGGGCAGATAGCCGAAGAAGGTATTAAGCGCAGTGATAAAGAACAAATTAGTTTTGCTCAAAAAGAATTAAATGACTTAATGCCCTGGCTTGACTTAAGCCATACTGAATGGGCTTGTCTGGAGATTAATCGTGCCGAACCCTTAATGGACAAGGGTAAACGACCGGATACCTCTTTTTTTATTGAACAGGATAAGGTTATTACCGCCTGGCCAACGAAACTCGCCTTAGCGCCAAAATTAGCCAAAGATATTATGCAGCAACTCGAAAAAAATAATCTAGTGGCCTCTGGTTTACAGGCTCTACCCGAATTTGCAACACCGGGTTATGCATTATTGCCATGGCAAGAAGAAAGTCGATGGGGGAATTTGTAAGAATGAATTCACATATACAGCCATTACAACAACGCCAACTTGGTTTAACCGATTTAAAGTTAAGTGTACTCGGTCTAGGCACGGTTAAACTGGGTCGTGATCAGCAAGTTAAGTACCCTACCGGCTTTAAAATTCCAGACGACAAGTCAGTCAAAAACTTATTTGCAGCATGTTGGGACTTAGGCATTAATTTTATAGATACAGCACCCGCTTATGGGAATAGTGAAGAACGCTTAGGTCAGTTGTTGGCAAATAAAAATGACTGGCTGATTATGACCAAGGTTGGTGAAGCCTTTGAAAAGGGTGAATCGAGTTTTGATTTTAGTGCCGCAACAACACGCAGCAGTATCGAACGCAGTTTAAAGCGTTTAAAACGCGATCATATCGATATGGTGTTAGTGCATTCAGATGGCAACGATATGAATATTATTAATAATGAAGGCGCGCTTAGCGAGCTGGACAAAATGAAACAGCAAGGGCTTATTCGTTCATTCGGTATGTCGACCAAGACAATAGAAGGTGGCATATGGGTTGTCGAAAATTGTGATGTGGTCATGGCTACCTGTAATATAAGTGACGATCATGATCAGATTGTTATTGAACGGGCGAAACAATTAAATAAAGGTGTTGTCATAAAAAAAGGTTTACAAAGTGGGCATGCCGATAAGTCTGCCGGTGGTAGTGGTATAGAGGCGGCATTCGAGCATGTTTTTGCTCATCAAGGTGTTACCAGTATGATCGTTGGCACGATAAACTTACAACATTTAGAAGATAATGTACGCATTGTGAATAAAATAACAAACCAAGCTTAAATGGAATTTTGTGAGTAAATCTAATAATACATCAGCAATGCAGACGGATAAAATTTTGAATAGAATTTTAGTGGTTGGGCCGGCGTGGGTGGGCGATATGGTGATGGCGCAGAGTTTATTTAAAACGTTAAAGGAGCGTCAGCCTGACTGCTTGATCGATGTTTTAGCGCCCCCCTGGTCATTACCCTTATTAAATCGTATGCCGGAAATTAATACTGCGATTGCTTTACCCGTTAAGCATAAAAAACTGGAACTAGGAACACGTTATTATATTGGTCGAAGATTACGTAAAAATAAATATACTCAAGCGATAGTTCTGCCGCGCTCACTAAAAGCGGCGTTGGCTCCCTTTTTTGCCAAAATTCCAAAGCGAAGTGGTTATCGTGGTGAAATGCGATTTGGTTTAATTAATGATATCAGGGTATTAGACAAGGATATTTTATTTCAAACTGTGCAGCGTTTCACAGCTCTTGGTTATACTGAAAAGCTGGAAGAAGCACCAGAAATAAAACAGCCCGAATTAACGATTAGTAAAGTAAATCGTGAGTGGTTTATTAAGGATATGCTGCTTGAAATAGATAAGCCGATTATTGCCTTTATGCCCGGCGCAGAATATGGCGAAGCAAAGTGCTGGCCGGGTGAATATTATCGGCAACTAGCCGAAATGCTTGTGAGTAATGGATATCGAATCTGGATATTAGGTTCTGACAAGGACTGCGCTATTGCTGATATTATTTCGCAAGGTTATGAGGAAGACGTCATTAATCTGTGCGGTAAAACTAAACTCGAAAATGTTATCGACCTGTTATCTATCGTTGAGATTGCGGTGAGTAACGATTCTGGTTTAATGCACGTTGCCTGCGCAGTTGGAATAAAAGTTATTGGTATTTATGGTTCGTCTGATCCAGCTTATACACCTCCCTTATCTGATAAAGCAGAAGTAATGTATTTAAATAAATCATGTAGCCCCTGCTTTCAACGTACCTGTCAGTTTGAACACTTAGAGTGCTTGCGTGATATTAAACCCATCGATGTTTTTAATCGAATTTACTGAGCAAAATTATTATGGCGTCCTTATCTGTTTTTATTATATGTAGAAATGAATCTGAGACAATTAAGAATTGTCTGGAGTCTGTTAGCTGGGCAAATGAAATCATTGTACTGGATTCTGGTAGTACCGATAACACACTTGAAATAGTAAAACGTTATACGGATAAAGTTTATGTTAACGATGACTGGCAAGGTTTTGGTATACAAAAGAAGCGCGCACAATCCTATACAAGCGGCGACTGGGTTTTGTCAATTGATGCCGATGAGCGTGTGACGCCTGAATTAAAAAAAGATATTATTGATATTATTGAGCAGGATGATCAATCTAAAGTTTATGCGCTACCGATATTGCCCAATGTCTTTGGTTATTTTTTACGCCATGGTGGTTGGTATCCCGCACATAAAATTAGACTATACCCTAGAAACTCAGGCCAATACGGTGAGCAGCAAGTGCATGAAAAACTTGAATTTAAAAAACCTGTTAGCATTGTTAATTTAAAAAATGATTTGCTGCATTACACTTATCGAGATTTAGAACATTACCTGGTGAAATCGGCGCATTATGCTTCAGCATGGGCCGAGCAACGGCAGCGCCGCGGTAAAAAATCCTCATTATCGAAAGGCTTACTTCATGGAGTTGCATGCTTTCTTAAGATATATGTTTTTAAGGCTGGTTTTTTAGATGGTCGTTATGGTTTTTTAATTGCCTTGCTATCCGCACATTCTACCTTCGCCAAGTATGCTGATTTATGGATCCGACGGACATAAATTAGACTTCTCTTTAACGTGCCAATAATGAATATATTTTATCCATATCGGCTTGTTAGCATTTTTATTCTTACCTTGATTGTTTCAGGTTGTCTTTTTAACGGAGAATCAAATGCTGTCGTTAAATCATCAACAATCGTAACCAAGCAATGGATGGTTGTATTATTAGAGACAGGCGGTATTGCTGGTTTTATGCACAATATAAGCATTGATTCGAGTGGTATAATTGTCATCAATGATTTAAAAGTGAGCAAAAGTTTCCGCAAAAAACTAAATGCCAGAGATCTAAATAAACTTTCGCGCCTAGTTCAGCGAGCACACAAGCTGGAAGCGAGTAATACAATAGGTACGTTTAGGCAAAGATGTGTAGATTGTATAAGTTATAAACTGTCGATTCGTTGGCAAAATAAGCAACAGCTCGCAGTCGTAAATGATATAAACTTGAGCAAGTCAGTCTATAATAAAATAATTCGTTTTCTACGTGATGTTATAAGAAATCATCAATAAAAATTGTACGTAATATAAAGTGATTTTTGATAGTTTATATAAGGAATAATGGCTGAGGCATTAACTTAAACTTGTTGTTGAAATGCAAATTATGTCTATGATATTGCTAACGCCTCCATTCTATATCCTACCCTTATACCCGATAATAGAATTAACGGGGCAATAGTGATAAAACATATTTTATTCCGCTCTTTAATACTTTTTGTATTTTTAAGCTTGGTTTTTTTTGCAGGCGTGAGTGCCGAGCCTTTATGGAAGGAAAATGCTTCTATTATAAAGCACCCTGAAACGGGCAAAACACGTTTTATTGGAATTAAAAATAAGCAAGCACTGGTGGTTAGCAAAGATGGTGAATTATCAGACGGCATTGTTTCTACCTACGCTCACGAATTTGGTGTGGTTAATCCAGTTAAAGAACTGAGGTTATTTAAAAAGACACAGCATAACGACCTTGTTACCACCTATCGTTATCAACAACAATATAAGAATATACCCGTTATAGGCGCAGAGCTTGTTGCGACAGTTAATAATAAAAACCAGCTAAATTTTATGGCGGGTGAAATTGAATCGGGTTTATCTTTAGATGTCCTGCCAGACTTAACCGATGTTCAAGCCCGTACTATCGCGTTAAATGCGGTTTCCAAATGGTATCGCGTGCCAATACAGGCTTTAACCGTAGGCACCTCGGAAATTTCTATTTATAAAGCTGAGCTTATTTCACCCAATACCAAACCTGCAAATGTAGTCTGGCGGATGAACGTTAGCGGAGAAAAAATTAATGAGCTAGTTTTTGTTGATGTGCATACCGGCGTAATAAGCTTTCATTTAAGCCAGATATATTCGGCATTAAACCGGCGAACATATACAGCAAACAATACCGAGAAATATCAAAGCCAGCTTATTTGTGATGAAACGGATCCAGGATGTGCGGCGGGTGATGCTGATGCAAAAGCTGCTCATAAATTCGCAAAAGACACCTATCTTTTTTATTTAAACAACCATGGTCGTGATGGTATCGATGGCACAGGCGGTGCCATTATTTCAAGTATTCATGTCGGGCCAGATTTTAAAAATGCAGCCTGGACGGGAACACAAATTATTTATGGTGATGGTTTTTCACAAGCTGATGATGTGGTTGCGCATGAACTTACACATGGGGTGACTGAAAGAACATCGAATCTTTTTTATTATTTCCAGTCTGGTGCAATAAGCGAATCTTTTTCGGATCTATGGGGTGAGTTTGTCGATCAAAGTAATTCGCTTGACGTTTTAAGTGGTACCGATACAGCTGCGGTTAAATGGATTGTTGGTGAAGATGTGCCGGGTATAAATGTTATTCGCAATATGAAAAACCCACCCAGTGTCGGCGAGCCGGACAAAATGAGCAGTGCAAATTATTTTACAGGTAGTGCCGATAATGGCGGTGTGCATGCTAATAGCGGAATTAACAATAAAGCCGTTTATTTAATGACAGACGGTGGTAACTTTAATGGTAAAAGCATTGTCGGCATTGGACGGACTAAGGTAGCAAAACTTTATTACGAAGTACAAACAAAGCACTTAACCAGTGGTTCGGATTATCTTGATTTATATAATGCTTTGACACAGGCCTGTAGTGATTTAAGTAACGCCGGCACTTTAAATAGTAATGATTGTGTTCAGGTTAACGCAGCAATAAGTGCTGTAGAAATGGATGCACAACCAGAGAAAGGATTTAATATTGAAGCGAGTATTTGCCCCTCACAAACATCGTTATCCACTACGCTATTTTCTGATAATATTGAATCCGGACTAACCAAATGGAGTTTCACACACGATGCGGCTTTGTTTGCTAGCGATTGGGTTGACTTGTTTGATGACTCACCTACGACACCTTTTGCAACATCGGGTGTTCATTCATTAATTGCTTATAATAATGATAGTATATCGGATAAATATGCACGTATCCGAATTTCTCTGCCAACTATCACTACATCAGAAAATATATTTTTACACTTTAAACATGCCCTTGAGCTGGAAGCGAATGAAGCGCTTAATCGTAATGACTATTTCGATGCAGCCATTATTGAATATAGCACTAATAATGGTACAAGCTGGAATGATGCGGTTGATTTAATTGTTGATGGTAAGTCTTACTCGGGCATTATTAGTAATAAATTTTCAAATCCGCTTGCGGGTAGATTAGCCTACTCAAGTATTAGTAATGGTTTTGTTTCTTCTCGATTAAATTTATCAAAGTTTGCCGGCTCAGATATTTTGCTGCGTTGGCGTGTGGCAACTGATTTATATATTGCCAGTCTAGGTTGGGTGATTGACGATATTAAAATTTATACTTGCCAGGGAAGCAGTATTAGTTCTCCCGTGGCGCGTGCAGGGGCTGACCGCCTTATTAATGTAAAAGGTAATATTAGTTTAAATGGTAGCGCGAGTTTTGATGCCGATGCCAATGTCGATACGGGTATAGTGAGTTATCGTTGGCAACAGGTAGGCGGAAAGCTGGTTAATTTAATCAATAGCACGACCGTAAGCCCGGTTTTATTTGCACCAGCGGGTAACGATGTCCTGTCTTTTAAATTGACCGTTACCGATAATGATAATGTAACCGACAGTGATATAGTTAATGTGATAATCAATACCACGCCTACGGCAAATGCGGGTGATGATTTTGTAGTAATAACAAAAACCACCGTGACTCTGGATGCATCTGCAAGTTCGGATGTCGATGGCTCGATTGTAAAATATCAATGGCAACAGGTAGCCGGTGACATTGTCACTTTAAGCACATTGAATAGTGTTAGACCTGAGTTTATTGCTCCGGCTGAAAATCAAACACTTATTTTTAGTTTAGTCGTTACGGACAATGACGGGATTGAGTCGTCTATAGATACCGTGAATGTGAAGATCAATCCAGTACCGATTGCAGGAGGAGGTGGTTGTAGCTTAATATCGGGAAAAGCTGATTTTGATCCTTTTATGCTGTTTTTGTTATTCACTCTCTCGGTGATTCATTTCTATCGTAAACAGACTCTAGTTATTTTTTAAAAAATGCTGACTTATTTTTTTTGCCGCTTCTTTTATATCAATATTCGACATATCTTCAGCCTCACTCGATTCAGGTGGGAAAAAAGCAAGTCGATTTGTTGCAGAATTTAAAGTTTGCCAGCGTAACGCCGTTGCTGAGCGGCGACGTGTATAAAATGCTGCAGTGGGGCGGTCGAGCACACCGGCAATATGCAGTGGTCCGGTTGAGCCACTAATAAAATAATCTGCAAATTGTAAATGCTGGCTAAATTTTTCCAGACCTTCGTTTGATTCATATAATATTTTTGATTGAGTGACACAATCATAAACCTGTCTCGCTATCGCTCCCTCATTAGGCCCATAACTAATCACAATACTGATAGGTGATTGTGCGGTTAAGCTATTGGCAAGTTGAGCGAATTGTTCTGCTGACAGATTACGTGCAGATCCGCCAGAGCCAGGGTGCAGGAAAATAAGCAAATTCTGCTTTGGTATTTTATATTTTTTGATAAATTGCTGTTTTAAATTTTGAATAAGGGCTAAATCAAAAGATAAATACGGTGGTTCAACAGATTTCAGCGCTACTATATGCTGTTCAGAAAGTAAGTATTCGGCTAGCTCCTGGTTATAGCGGTGTTCCGGTTTTTCTGAGCGTGAACGACGCTGGGTAATACGGTGGTTATAAAAAATTTGCTGAAACTTGGTCGCAGGTGCAATGCGTAAGGGGATTTTGGCTAAAAATACAGCCAGGCCAACATGGAAACTCGAAAATAGCGTAATAACGGCATCATATTGATAGGTTTTTAGTATTTTAGCCAGTTTTAGCGTTTGCTTAAAAGTTTTACCTTCTCCCTGAGCGGTGAGCGAGGCAGGGTCAATGATAACTTTATCGATATATTTACACATTAGAGCTATTGGCGCGGTATAATTTGCTACTAGTACATGAATTTCAGTCTCGGGCAGATTCTTTTTTAGCGTGGCAAAGGTGGAAAATGAAACCAGTAGGTCGCCTAATTTGTCATTTCGAACAATCAGGATTTTAGTTAAATCTTTTTGCTTATTTGAATGCGGCATTTGCTAAAATATTTTACGGATTAGGCGCGATAAAAGCCAGAAAATTCAGGTTGGAAATTTAAAAACGCCTTGTTTGCATAGCTGCCGATATAAATTAACGCTATTATCAATAAATACAATAAAGTGTAAAGAATGAAATTTTGGTTTGAACGTGGAGCCTGGGTCTCCAAAAAGACACAACTTGAACATAAAAATCTTGCGCCGGCTGATATTAAAAGTATTGCTATTATTCGTCATGCCGCGCTTGGCGATTTGATTTTGGTGCGTGCCTTTATTACCGAAGCCAAACATTTTTTCCCTAATGCATCGATTACCCTCAGCGTGGTGAGTAACTATCAGTTTGGTGTACCGGACGATTTAGTGGACCGTGTGCATGTAGCTGTTGGTAGTGATCAGCGTGAAACACCTAAGAAAGAGCAAATTCGCGTTGCTAAATCACTCGGCTATCATGATATTATTTTTGATCTGAGCGTCACAAGCCGTTCAATTATGTTATGTGTCTTGAATAAAGCAAAAATTAAAGTGAGCTACCCGTATCGCCAATGGCAACGCATTCTGTATGACGTTTGCCTGTTCCGTTCTGATATGCAATTTGAAGCTGATACGCTACTGGATATGTTACGTATTTTTGGTGCAACCCCGGCTATTCCAACAAATTTTAATCTTCCGCAAACAAGTTTGGCTAGTGAAATTAAGCGAGATAAACCCTACCTAGTGTATTTTACCAGCGCCTCCACGGCTAATAAATGCTGGCCGATGGCGCACTTTGCTGAATTAATCAGCCAACTTGCAAGGCAATATCCGAATCATGAACATGTGATATTAGAAGGTTTAGCTGACTGGGAATCGGTTGTACCATTAATGGCTAAATTAAACAAAACAACGGTTGATAATGTAAGTGTACAAAAACCTATCTCAATCAACGAGACATTAGCTTTTTTACAGGCGGCTACGCTGGTTGTAAGTAATGATACAAGTATACGCAATATGGCTATTTGCTGCGATACAGTAACGGTCGGCATCTTTTTTTCAACGGTACCCTACCGCTATTGGCCACGTAATGGCCAACATGCGGCGGTATTTAATGCTGATGGTAGTATGCCGAGCGTGGCTGCCGTATTGGAATCGGTTAATATCTTTATAGATCAAAAATAGATGCCTGAAAGTCATAAAATTCTTGTTGTTCGTGTTGGTCGTGTCGGTGATATGGTCATGATAACGGCTGCACTTAATGCTATTTTAGAGCATTATAAGCAGGCCGAAGTACATGTTTTAACCGGCAATGATGGGATGCGTGTTCTTAAAGGTTTTAATTCCAGAGTAACCCAATTTTATGATTATAATCGTAAATCACTCAACCCTTGGTGGTTGCGCTATAAGTTAAAAAAACTGATCGGCCAGGAAAAATACACACATATTTTTTGTTTTGAAACCAATCCCGGCTATCTGGATTTATTTTCAAAAAGTCAGGCCTCCGTTCATCTTATTACAAATTGCACACCAGACAGAAATTTCGCCTGGCATTGCTTACAAACTGTTAACCGAGTCATACAGTCGGATTTAAATAACTGGGTTAATTTAAAAGTATATGAAATAGCTAAGGCAGAATCAAAGCAGATATTTATTGATAACGGTGTAGATGATGAGAAATTTATAATCGGGTTGCACCCAAGTTTTAGTGGCCTGAAAAAAATAAAATTTCGTAGCCAGCGCAGCCTGCATGAGCGCGGCTGGGGGGAAAAAAATTGGGCTGAGCTAGCGATAAAATTGATGGACTATGCGCAGAAAAATAACAAAAATATACAGATTATTATGGATTTGTTAGAAGAAGACCGAAAATTAGGTGAAAGAATTGTTGCCTTGAGTAACAACACGATAAAAATGATTATTCCAGAGATGAACTTTGAACGCTACAAAGCGACTCTTCAGTCGATGGATTTGTTCATTACACCAAACACAGGTCCAATGCACGTGGCGGGGGCTTTAGGGGTAAAAATGGTTGCGCTATTTGCGGTTGAATCACCAGATAATTGCGGGCCTTATATTCCTGTTGAGCAATATACAGCAATATCCGCTGAAGACATGCCAAAATCAGAATTAGGTCTGGTTGCGATTTCAGTTGATGATGTTTTGGTGGCGAGCAAGCCCTATATTAGCTAGGTTATGGTTGCCCCGTTGATTGCGGGCTGTATTTGGCCTGCATAATCCAGGCAAAAAAGACGCTAAGGAAGGTAATAAAGATAGAACTGAAATTATCATGAATAAAAGGGGTTTCGGTTAAAGAAAAAATAATGAAGCCACTCATTAGAACGATACCCATGCTCGCGATGCGCAGATCATAATGCTTGTTTTGTACAAAAACGTATAGGGGATAAAAAAGCATCAATAGCAATGCTGAAAGGCCTATAATCCCCTGGGTACCCATAAGCTCAAGGTAT